>ERZ860590.36-NODE-36-length-132393-cov-11.586340_pt1 | contig 132393 bp, 106 predicted proteins | sample MGYA00509975_ERZ860590 | MGnify/ENA primary metagenome ERZ860590 (study PRJEB30046, sample SAMN00715250) | human gut metagenome | study: EMG produced TPA metagenomics assembly of the A metagenome-wide association study of gut microbiota in type 2... | reverse complement strand
GTTATACTGTCTGGCAGATTAATTTCTGTAATAGAAGTATCATTTTGAAATACATTCTCCCCTAATACTGTAACACTATCTGAAATATTTATATTTTTTAAATTTTTACAGTCTGCGAACGCATAGCCGTAAATTTGTGTAACTGTATTGGGAATTGTAACACTTTCCAGTCCATCACATCCCCGAAACAATGCATCCGCTATAACTGTACTTCCTTCTTCAAATATAATCGTCTTTAAATTGCTACACTCATTAAATACACCATTTGGTATATCTATTGAATCATATCTTGCGTAAACATCATTTAAACACTTAGGTATTTCTACACTTTGCAGACTGTCACAGTTGTAAAATGCATTTTCTCCTATTTTTTCAATTTTCTTTGACAACGTTATGTTTGCCAAATTAATACACCCTGAAAATGCACCTATATTTATCCTCGTCACGCTATCCGGTATCATCACCGTTCGCAAATCCGTCCGGTTCTGAAATGCCCTATCTCCAATCGCAACAACCTCATGCCCGTCAATCTCATCCGGAATATAAAGTGCCGTCGCATTTCCACTATATCCTGTGATCGTAGCCCTGTTTGCATCGTCGAGTGTATAGGTATAAATCGGTACGATCGCACCGCCGGCACCTGCTCCCGCATCAAAATAGCTTCCTACGCCCGCCGGATTGAAATACCTCGAACCTGGAGATGTCCAATAACTTGTCCAGCCTCCCTGTGCGGCAAATTCTTTTCCACGCGTGCATGATGTCCGAAGTACACCGTCCTCAATATGATAGTACACGCGCACCGGACTGTTATTCTTTCCCCAGATCTCTATACTTTTGCTAAAGGTCTTTGATGCAATACCAACTCCGATCTTTGCACTTGCCCCCACCGATGCATACAGATATGCAGCCTGTGACGCGCAGTATGTCGGTGTTCCGGAACTGTACCTTACGTATTTGATGTTCATACGTGCACCGGTTTTTGCATAAATATCTCCGCTGACAATTCCGAGCGTTGCTTTTGCAGAGAGTACAATACCTGTGGTCAAATCTGCTTCTGCTGAAAAGGAAAATCCTTTTTTATGACTGTTTCCAACTATACGGAATCCGTCCGAATACGCAAATCCGGCTTCAAATTCCTTTTCCACGGTAAGCGTTGCTTCCCCGGAAAGATTATATTCCATTGCCAGTGTCAACATACCAACACCGCCGAGCGGCACTGCCCCTAACGTCAGTGTGTGGTTAATATCTTTAAATGCATCCCCTTTTACATTGCAGGAGTATTCCATATCTCCGCTGACTGAAAAATAATAGTCATTATTATTCAGACTGTAATTTACTTTCATGTTTGAAATCACAACACTTACTGTCGCTGTGACATCATCTGAGACGGAAATCGTTTTATCTGCACGCAGGGTATTGTTTTTATAGGATATCCCCCTTGTCATACCTTCTGTGACTGTAACACCATTTGCCACATATGTTTCTTCATCTGCCGGAATAAATTCCGTCATATCAACATCCAGTTCGCCCTGCTGGTCAACATTTAAAACCGCGCCATCATCCGCATCTGAGGTTGTAATATATGTTGTAGTTCCGTCTGTCCGTACACTTTCTGCCTTATATGCCATGACAATATCGTTAACATACACGGCAAATGTTGTTCCCTGTTTGATCGTAACCGGACAGTTTTCGATCATAACTATTCCATCCACATCAATAGATACGGCTGTTCCCTTTGGTACAACAACTACTCCGGACGCAAATGTACAGGTATTTTCTTTTCCGGTCTCTATCTGCGCATCTGCCAAAACCTTTTTTGCATCCGCGATCATTGCATCATGCTCTTCCGTGGTAAGTGACTGTTCCGGGAGAAATTTACCGGCAGCAACCGTAACCCATCCTCTGTCGATTGCGATCTGTGCTGCTTCCTTATATGTAACATCTGCTGTATCCTGATAAGTATAACTGTCTGTTTCCGGCACAAAGCCAAGCATCGTATTCATGGTCTGCGCTGCAAATTCACGCGTCACTGCATCTTCCGGTCGAAATTCTTCTCCTGCCTCAAGATCGATCATTCCGAACTCGCATGCCACCATCACATCACGATAAAACGAATCATCCGTTGATATGTCACTGTAATAATTATCCGGATAATTATCCTCATCTACCGTAAGATCAAATAATGTTACCAGTTCCTGTACCCAGTCGATACGGCTGATCTCATCACCTGATAATGCCCTTTTTAAAATCTCCTCTGTACTCTCCGTTTCTTCCGTAACGTTCTCTGTTTCAGCCTGTTCTGGCTCTTCTGTGACATTCTTTGTTTCAGTCTCCTCTGTTTCTTCTGTAACAACCTTCGTTTCTGGCTCTTCTGTCTCTTCCGTGACGATCGTCGTCTCTGGCTCTTCTGTCTCTTCCGTGACAATTTCCGTCCCGGCCGCCCCGGACTCTTCCTCTGCCAGACGTCCGGCATTATGATCTTCTTCATCTGCCTGGTCTGTTTCTTTTTTCTCTGTCACTGCTGACTTTTCATCATCCTGTTCTACAGTCTGTGTTTCCACAGTCCCTTTCTCTTTAAAACTGTTTTCTTCCTGTGTCTGCTGTGCATTCCCTGCCACATCCGCCAGCAGCATTTCCGGTGCTGCCGTAAACGTCATACAGGCACAAAGCAGCCATGCTATCATTCGTTTTTTCATAACTTTCTCCTTTCACAGATATCTCATTCCTTACAATACGACCAAACGGTCTTATTATGAATTAAATTATAGCATTTTGATTATAATTTGTCTATTAAGTTAGAGGAGACACTCACGTGAAGTTTCAAAGAATTCAGGACTTGAGAATAGACAACGATCTTACTATAAAAGAAATCTCTGCCATGCTTGGTCTGCACCGGGATGTTTATTCCCGTTATGAAAAAGGGCTTCGTGATTTTCCAATTGACATTCTCATAAAGTTAGCAGATATTTATCACTGCTCAATTGATTATCTGGTTGGACGGGTTGATACGAAGTAATATAATACACAAAATGCCTACTCCGCAGACATTGATCACTATATATAAAGAAAAGACGATTCCACTCAGAATCGTCTTTTCTTTATAATATATGCTTATTTTTTCCCACGCAGTAGCTTAATGATCTTCCCCTCATACACCACCGTCACCACAGCAATCAGCGCCACCGTCACCAGACTGTATCCCTTATTGATCTGCACTCCGGCGACATCACAGATACTGGTAAATAAAAGACTGAGCACGAAGATCAGCTTGACTGCGCGCACCATATGAATCGTATATTTTCTTATTTTTCCACTGCATATCTCTTTCGGTAAGTTATTTACTCTCTCCGGATAATGTGCAAGCAGTGTCAGACCAATATACACGAGGATCAGGATTGCCGCATTTAAAATAATCCCGGTAAATGCCACTCCATATACGATTCCATAATAAATCTGCAGTCCCAGATAAATCATTGCAGCTACGATTCCCACTGCCTCAAGCAGGAAATCCATATTTGTCATTTCTTCTTTTTTCAAATTTATCCCCTTCCTGTGCTGTTCTTCATCTTCTATTCTGTTATTTCTAAATACATTCCAAATGCCGCTTTCCATTCCGCCGTCAGATGTTCGAGACTCCATGCCGCATTTGCAGGGCTTGTGGATGGCAGTTTGCCAAGAGGCGGCATTCCCTCTTTACTACAGTATTTTACAAAAAGCTGATACGCTTTTCCACCATTTGCAAAGATTCCCTGAATATCTGCCCCCGATAAGATTACATTCATGTCGTTCGGCACAACATTTTTGATAGAACTGTCAGAAGAACCCACAATATCACAGGAGTCAATCACATCCCACACAGCAATCTGATGCGTTAAAAGCAAATCTTTCTTTTTCTCAATCGTCTGTGGCACCGGTTCATTAAAAATTTCCGCTATCAGCTTCCAGAAACGGTTTTGCGGATGTCCATAATAAAACTGGTTCTCCCGCGACTTTACAGACGGAAAGGAACCCAGAATTAATATTCTGGATTCCTCATTATATACTGGCGAAAACGTGTGTTTTACATGTGTATATTCCATTTTTATGTACGCTTTCTATTCATAATTTTTAACATTAGAACTGTCTACTTTTTCAAATGGTACCCATACATATAAGCCATCTACGGTAGCTCCCTCTAAAGTCGTCACATCTTTTCCGGTTGCAAGTGCGATTGCTGCATAAACAGCACTCTCACCCTGTCCAACTGCGGACTGGTATACGGTAAAGTCCATCTTTCCATCTTCAATCGCTTTGCATCCGTCTGCAGTTGCATCGATTCCAAGTACCGTCACATCACTGATTCCTGCTGCATCACAGGCATCAATGATACCAAGTGCCATAGAGTCGTTGTTGCAGACAGCAACGTCACACTTCTGTCCTGTCTTTAAAAATATATTGAACATCTCTTTCGCACGGTCCTGCTCCCAGTCGGCGTTATCTTCAAAGACATAATTGATCTTTTTCCCTGATGCATTTAAAGTATCCTTTAATGACTCAGATCTTCCTTTTGTCGCGGAATGTTTTTTCGGTCCTTTTAACAACACCACATTAATCTCATCCGCAGAAGCAAATTTATCTAGAATATACTCTGCCTGATACTGTCCTGCCACATATTCATCCGATCCAACATAAATATATTTCCCAGCCTGAAGTCTCGACTCATCCGGGCAGCTGTTAAAAAATACGATTGGTATATCACCTGCAAGCGCTTCTAATTCGAATGCCGTATCAGCATCAACCGGTCCGCATAAAATCACATCATAATTCTCACTGACCGCCTTTTTGATATGCTCCACCTGATTTTCAATGGAATTGTCCGCATCTAGCACATCCAACTGTACCCCACACTCTTCCGCAGTCTGCTGCGCCTGCGCCACAAGTACATTTCGGAAGGTATCCGCCTGTGATAACGACAGCAGCATTTTTAAACCTTTTCCATCAGCTGCGCCTGTCTGTGTATTTCCACCACATCCGGCAAGGCATCCTACGAGCAATGCCAGACACATGATAGTACTTATTAATTTCTTCATCGCACGATCTCCTCTCTATATCCGGAACTGTTTTACCTGATCTGCAAGCTGATCTGCAGAAACAGCAAGGTTATCTGCTTCCTGTTCTACCTGGTCACTGTTCTTTGAAATATTCTTTGCCTGCTGTAACATGGATTCTGATGTTGCAAGGATCTCATCGGAACTTGCCGCCTGCTCTTCCGAAATAGCTGCAACATTCGTAGCAACCTGATCTACCTGATTGATCTTATCAACCACATTGCCGATCAGTGCGCTTGTCTCCTGGATATTCTTAAAGATCGTATCAAATGTATCAACTGCCGTATGGATCAGCTCTGCACTGCCGGAAATATCCTGTGCACTGTTTCCTGCCTGTCTGACGGCATCTTCTACCAGATTATTGATCTCAGTAATCAGCTCTGTGATATGTGCTACCGAATCCGCACTGTTCTTTGCAAGTGTACCAATCTCAGCTGCAACAACTGCAAATCCTCTTCCTGCTTCGCCTGCGCGTGCAGCCTCAATCGATGCATTTAAAGATAACAGGTTCGTCTCGTCAGCAATATCACCAATCAGTTTGATGATCTGCACGATCTCGCCGGAAGCGGTTCCTACCTTATTAACAGCCTCTTCCAGATTGTGAATGGAAACTTCGATATTTGAGAGTGCCTCACCAACGCGCTCCATATCCTTACGTCCTTTTTCAGAAACAGCAACTGTCTCCTGCATCTTGCTTTCAACCATATCACTGTCACTCTTGGTATCTGCTGCCACACCTGCAAGCTGTGTTGCATTTTCCGCGATCTCATTTACAGATACAGACAACTGATCAACCGTCGCGTTCAACTCGCTCATCGACTGTGACTGGATTCCCGCTGCAGAACTCATCTCACCGGAAACACCCTTACTTGAGTCAGCCTGATTCTTCAACTTGCCGGAAACATTTCCCATCTCGGAGATCATCTGTTTCATGGAAGCAATAAACTTCTCCACACTTTGGCTCATGACTGCGATCTCATCATTGCCTTTTGTCTTAATAGAAACCGTAAAATCACCGGAAGTCATCGCTGTGATCACTCTTGTCATTTCCTTGACAGGTTTGATTACAACATGAGTTACACGTTCGATCAGTACACAGAGCAATGCAATACAGATCACACTGATTACGATCATAATATTACGAAGCTGTGTCAGATCAGAAAGTACAATGCTGGTCGGAATATACGATATCAAAAGCCAGTTGGTTCCGTCTACTTCCTGAAATACCGTCATATTTCCATCAAGTGTAGCAAAATTATAGTCTTTCTCTGCAGCTTTCTCTGCCGTAAGCTGGTAAAAATGACTCTGTCCTTCTGCCCCGAGTGTCTGGGAAATAAGAGATGAATCACGGTTTGCCAGGATCACACCGCTGGTTTTATCAACCAGAAATGCTTCCGCATCATTCATTTCAATAAAAGAGTTTACGATAATTGCAATACGGTCTAATGTCATATCTGCTGAAATAACACGCACTTTATCAGATCCGTCATTTAAAATACCGGAGGCACTGATCACATTCACGCCATCTGCATTCTGATAAGCTGAACCGACTGCCATATTCACCCTGGTAAGTCCTTCTTTATACCAGGTACTGTTTGTTACATCTGATTCCTTTTTTGTTGATTCTGATGCCGTTATGAGCTGTCCTGTGGAATCTGCCACATAAAGTCCCTCCGGATAATTACTGTTATAGCCATAATAACCATCCAGTATTGTCTTTAACTCTTCATCACTCGGCTTCAAATCCTCAATGATCGTCTTCGCCATCTGAAATGAAGCAAGGTTTTCATTCAGCCATGCTTCTATCTGGGATGCCTGGTTCTCTACCGAAGACTGCAGTAAATTCTGGGAATATTTTTTGATCGTCCCTGCAGATATCTGATAAGCAGCCACAACAAGTACCACAACGATCGCAATTACGACTGGTATGATCACCCCAAGTAACTTTGCCTTAATCGACACCGTTTTTTGTTTTTTCATAAGCTGTCCTCTCTTTTTTACATAAAATTTACAACATAAATTATAAAATCTTCGTCGTTTTTCGTCAATATGTATCACAAACCGTTTTCGCTAAAATTTATATTGTATACATGTATTTTTCAAGAAATCGTATGATCTTTTCTTGAAAATGAGACCTGCTGTGCTATAATAAATTAGTGTGCCATTTTCTTTTTCATACATATATCAGGCACACGGGATTGGTATCATGCCGCTGCATGCGGTTTATACCAGAGAGGAGAACCTTAGATGGAACATTTAATCATTCCAAAAGATTATCATTCAGAATTAAATCTGCACGATACACAGATTGCAATCAAAACAGTAAAAGATTTTTTCCAGAACCTGCTTGCACTTCGTCTGAATCTGTCCCGCGTTTCGGCTCCACTTTTTGTTGATCCGTTATCCGGTCTCAATGACAACTTAAACGGTATTGAACGTCCGGTTACTTTCGATATCAAAGAGCAGAACGGGAAAGAGGCAGAGGTTGTACAGTCTCTCGCAAAATGGAAACGCTACGCATTAAAGAAATACGGTTTCGACTACGGTGAAGGCCTGTATACCGATATGAATGCGATCCGCAGAGATGAAGACACGGATAACATCCACTCTATTTTCGTAGACCAGTGGGACTGGGAAAAAATCATCCATAAAGAGGATCGTAATATCGAGACATTAAAAGAAACAGTTACCACTGTTTATAACTGCCTGCGCAAGACAGAAAAATATATGGCGATCCAGTACGATTATATAGAAGAGATTCTTCCACATGATATCTTCTTTATCACGACTCAGGAATTGGAAGAAATGTTCCCTGACAACACACCAAAGGAACGTGAATATTATATTACAAAAACCAAAGGTGCCGTATGTATCATGAAGATCGGCGATACTTTGGAAAACGGAGAGCCTCACGACGGACGTGCTCCGGATTACGATGACTGGTCCTTAAACGCAGATATCGTTGTTTACTATCCGGTACTTGACATCGCACTTGAGATTTCTTCCATGGGTATCCGGGTTGACAAGAAAGCGCTTCTCTCCCAGCTCAAAAAAGCAGGCTGTGAGGAGCGTGCAAAACTTCCTTTCCAGAAAGCGATCATCAACGAAGAGCTTCCTTATACAATCGGTGGTGGAATCGGACAGTCCCGTATCTGTATGTTCTTCCTTCGCAAGGCACATATTGGAGAAGTACAGTCTTCCCTGTGGCCGGAAGCTATCGCAAAAGAATGTGAAAAGAACGGTATTCAGCTTTTGTAACAGGAACGGGCATATGCTCCGCAGATATCCTGTCATCAACACTGATGCCTGATAAAAAACAGGTATGTTTCAAATGTCAGCAATGAGCTTTCCCTGCTCCCTGCTGACAAAAACATACCTGTTTTTTTCATCTTTCTGTTTTTTCAGTCCTGTGCGGTTTCCACTATCTTCCGGTCTTTTCAGTCCCGTGTGATTTCCACTATCTTCCGGTCTTTTCAATCCCGTCTGGTTCTCACTATCTCCCGTTTTTTTCTCCTGCTATGATTCCGTAATATTCCGGTCTTCTGTCCCGGAAAAGTCCCCATTCCAGTCGTTTTGCCCGAAGTTCATCCAGTTCATAGGTCTGGCTCAGGATTTCTTCTTTATCTCTGGAAGCACTTAAGATCACCTCTCCTGTTTCATCCGTCAGAAATGAGGAACCATAAAATTCCAGTGCCGACTCCTGTCCGCCATTTTCCGCACATGGCTGCACTACTTCCCTGCCGATCCGGTTTGCGGCAATGACAGGCATCAGATTCGCAGCCGCATGTCCCTGCATGCAGCGTCTCCAGTGCGGCATACTGTCACATTCTAAAATCGGTTCCGAGCCGATCGCTGTCGGGTAAAACAATAATTCTGCACCGAGCAGCGCCATCGCGCGCGCTGTCTCCGGGAACCACTGATCCCAGCAGATTCCAATACCGATGCAACCGTATTTTGTATCAAACACTTTAAATCCGGTATCTCCCGGTGTAAAATAAAATTTTTCCTGATAATAATGATCATCCGGGATGTGGGTTTTCCGATACACACCGAGGATCGTTCCATCTCCATCAATGCATGCGATCGAATTATAGAGGTTATTGACATCACGCTCATAAAAGCTGATTGGAAGCACCACGCCCAATTCTTTTGCAAGACGTACTCCCATTGCCACAGCTTCACTCTCCTCCACAGTTCTTGCATAGCTGTAAAAATCATATCTGCGCTGCTGGCAGAAATATTCCCGCTCAAAAAGTTCCGGCAGTAAAATGATATTTGCGCCTTCCGCGGCAGCTTTGCGGATCATTTGTTCTGCCTTTTGTAAGTTTTTCTTGTGCTCCAGGTCGCATTTCATCTGAATTGCGGCTGCTTTTATCTGTCTCATGCGTGTATCCTTTCTGTTCTTTTTATTTTTGCACAGTGAATTAATTCTCCTATATGGAAGGTTGTACAATAAATTCCCTATAAGGGAATTTGCTGTGTAATACAGTGGATGTTTCCACCGCCTGTCAATATGTCTCTTGCGTACACCGGTATGATTTTTCTGTCCGGGCAGAGTTTTGCCATAATCTGCTGTGCACGCAGGTCGCTTTCTTCGTTTTCTCCGCCAAATACAGGCATGACTACCGCATTGTTGGAAAAATAAAAGTTTACATAGGAGGCGGCGAGCCGTTCTCCGACTTCCCTGACATCTTCACCTTCCTCAAATTCATATCCTTCGAGTTCTTCTTTGGTGATACAGACCGGAATATCCGGAATTGGAAGTTTGTGGATGATCAGCTTTCTGGCCTTTGCGTCCCGCACCGAACTTAGATACTCAAAACTCGCTTTCGACATCGCATACTGCGGATCATTCTGGTTATTGGTCCATGCAAGCACAACTTCACCTGGTCTTAGAAATGCACAGACATTGTCCACATGCTCGTTGGTCTCATCCTGATAGATCCCGCGTGGCAGCCATAAAACTTTCTCCACGCCAAGGTAACACTTTAACTGTTCTTCAATCTGCTCCTTTGTAAGCGATGGGTTTCTCCCCGCACTGAGCAGACAGGACTCCGTGACAAGCAATGTTCCCTCTCCGTCGCTGTGGATAGAACCGCCCTCTAACACAAACGGTTCGGCATCATAACAGTCAAACTCGAATTTTCTGCAGAAATTCCATGCAAACGCATTGTCTTTTTCATAAGAAGCATATAGTCCATCCACTTCACCGCCCCAGGCATTAAAAGACCAGTTTACACCGCGCACCTGTGAGTTTTTTACATCATCACCTGTCTGCGCCGTACCATTTCCTGCTGCTGTCAGGTCTGAAATCTTTCCATCCGTTCTGTTTACCAGAAAGGTCGGCGCAACATCCCGCGCCCAGGAATCATCGGTCTCCATCTCAAAGACAACCACCGGATGTAAGTTTTCTTCTTTTTTCAGACTTTCCGCAAATGCTTTTGCATGGTCAATCCCCTTTTTTCCGGCAGCGACATACACTGTCTCACTCGCGGCGATTGCACGGATCACAGCTGAAAACGCTGTTTCTGCTTCCTTCGCGCCATTTCTCCAGGAACCGGGACGCTCCGGCCAGATCATGATACATCCCTGATGCTGCTCAAACTCACCCGGCATGAAAAATCCGTCCTGTACCGGTGTTGTATCTTTTATCATCTCAGGACAGTCTGCCTTTGAAATCTTCATAACCAAACTCCTTTATCATCTCGACATCTCCATCTTCCCGTAAGACTGCAATTCCGGGCAGCGGCATCCCGTTAAATGTATTGTTTTTGACCATGGAATAAATTGCCATATCCTCAAAGACCAGACGATCTCCCACCTGTTTTTTCTGTGCAAAGCTGTAATCACCGATCACATCCCCGGCAAGGCAGGTCATGGAAGAAAGCCGGCAGGTATGCGGCTTTTCGCCCGGCAGATAACCGTCTTTTAGCGGCGGTCTATATGGCATTTCAAGCACATCCGGCATGTGGCATGCCGCCGATGCATCCAGAATCAGGATATCCATTCCATTGTGTACGATATCCATAACCTCCGTGACAAGATAGCCCGCATTTAATGCGATCGCCTCACCCGGTTCCAAGTAGACCCGGACATTATATTTTCGCCTGATCTCACAGATTAACTTCTTTAATTCATCCAACTGATAGTCTGCTCTTGTAATATGATGACCGCCGCCTAAGTTCAGCCATTTTACCTGTTTTAAATAACTGCCAAACTTCTCCTCAAACGCATGCCAGGTCGTGATCAGATCATCCGCATTCTGCTCGCAGAGTGTATGAAAATGTAATCCTTCGATTCCCTCCGGCAGTTGATCCGGAAATTCACTTTTAACCACACCAAGCCTTGATCCCGGTCCGCATGGATCATAGATCTCATGCCCTTCCTGTGTGGAGCACTCCGGGTTCACGCGGATCCCGGCACTTGCAGTGCACTCCTGCTGCAAAAAATAGTGCTGATACTTTTCATACTGCGCAAAGGAATTAAAAATAACGTGATCGCAGATCTGCACCAGTTCTTCCATATCTTTTTCCTTATAAGCCGGTGCAAATACATGATTTTCCTTTCCCATCTCCTCTTTTCCAAGGCGCGCCTCAAAGATTCCGCTCGCCGTCGTTCCGCTGATATACTGCCCGATCAGCGGATACAGTGAAAACATGGAAAATGCCTTCTGTGCCAGAAGCACATGGCAGCCGGTTTCCTGTTCCAAATTCTGCAATATTTTTAAATTTTGTTTTAGCTTCTTTTCATCTACCACATAACACGGGGTAGGAATCTCCTGCCATTTCATGATAATTCTCCATTTCTGCAAAAATCCGCTGCGCAAAAGCTGACAAATTTAAAATTTTATCCAACCCGTTTCACACATATTCTTATTTTATGCCACCGTCTGCGGATTTTCGTCCACAACCCATGGCAGACCATACTGGTTTAACATATCCATAAACGGATCCGGATCAAACTCTTCAATATTGAATACACCGTCTTTGTCCCAGACTTTATCGACAACTAACGCTGCACCGATCATAGCCGGAACACCTGTTGTATAAGAAATTGCCTGGGAACCGACTTCTTTGTAACATTCCTGATGGTCACAGACATTATAGATATAAATCGTCTTTTCTTTTCCGTCTTTTTTTCCCGTAAAGATACAGCCGATATTTGTTTTTCCAACCGTGCGCGGTCCTAAAGATGCCGGATCCGGAAGCAGTGCTTTTAAGAACTGGATTGGTACGATCTCCCTGCCCTCATACTCGATCGGTGATGTTGAGAGCATTCCGACATTTTCTAAACATTTCATATGTGTCAGATAGCTCTGTCCAAAGGTCATAAAGAAACGGATCCGCTTTACTCCAGGTACATTTTTTGCAAGGGACTCAATTTCCTCATGATGCAGCAGATACATATCTTTCTCGCCAACCTGTGGGAAATTATATTCTCTTTTAATTTCCATTGGTTTTGTTTCTACCCAGTGACCATTCTCCCAGTAAGAACCGTTTGCGGAAACCTCACGCAGGTTGATCTCCGGGTTAAAATTGGTTGCAAACGGATAGCCGTGGTCGCCGCCGTTACAGTCTAAGATATCAATCGTCTCGATCTCATCGAAATAATGTTTCAGGGCATAAGCGGTAAATACACTGGTCACTCCCGGATCAAACCCGCTTCCAAGCAATGCCGTAATTCCTGCCTCTTTGAATTTTTCACGGTATGCCCACTGCCAGGAATAGTCAAAATATGCTGTAAATCCCTCTTCTTTACAGCGTTTTTCATAGATGGCACGCCATTCTTTGTCATCCGTATCCTCCGGCTCATAATTTGCGGTATCGATATAGTCTACTTTGCATGCAAGGCAGGCATCCATAATTGTTAAATCCTGATATGGCAAAGCAACATTTAACACAGCATCCGGCTGATATTTTTTGATCAGGGCGATCAGTTCCTCCGTATTGTCCGCATCCACCTGTGCTGTTGTGATGACAGTGTCCGTTGTTTTTTCCAGTTTCTCTTTTAAGGCGTCACATTTCGATTTTGTTCTGCTCGCAATGCAGATCTCCGTAAAAGTTTTGCTGTTCTGGCAGCATTTGTGAATCGCAACTCCTGCAACTCCGCCACATCCGATAATTAATAATCTTCCCATTTTAATCTCCTTTCCTGCGCTGTCTTTTTGCGCATCTCAAGTTTGTGCCGGGGCACAAATCTTGCGTGTGAAAAAATAAATTTTAATTTAATTTTTATTATTTCTTACGTCCTTCTTCTTCCTCTAACATATCCTCCACATATCGCGGCAGCATAAATGCTCCCTTGTGCAGATTGGTGGTATAATACCAGGTTTTTATCTTCCGCTCTTTCCAGCGCTTTGCATCCAGATCATCGAGCGGATGATATTTCTTTGACGCAAACCCGAACAGCCAGTATCCGGAAGAACACGTTGGTATATGTGCCTGATACACGCGGCTGATTGGAAAGCTATGACTCGCTTTCCGGTGCATACCGCGGCAGGATTCCTCATCTTCATCGTAAAACGGACTTCCATGCTGATATACCATGATTCCGTCATCTTTTAAGGCACGGAAGCAGTTTCCGTAAAATTCCTTGGTAAACAGTCCTGCAGTATGTCCAAGCGGATCAATCGCATCGTTGATGATCAGATCATACTCGTCATGTTTCATCCGCAAAAATTTCAATCCATCCTCATAGTACACCGTCACGCGTTCATCCGATAACCCGCATGCATTGTCCGGAAAAAATTCCTTGCAGACCTCGACAAATACACGATCCGGCTCCACGACATCGATCTGCTCTATCTCATCGTAATAGCCAAGCTCTCGTGCCACGCCGCCGTCACCGCCGCCGATGACTAACACCTTTTTCACATGCGGATGCACCGCCATCGGAACATGCACAATCATCTCATCATAGACAAACTCATCTTTTTCCGAAAAAACAATACTACCGTCGGAACTTAAAAAACGCCCAAACTCATCCGAATCAAACACATCGATCCGCTGAAACTCGGTCTGTAAACCAAATAACTGTTTCTGCACCTTGACCGACACCTTGACTTTTTCCGTGTGATAATCCGAAAACCAAAGTTCCATGATCTTCTCCCTTCTTTTGAAAAAATCTTCTTTTCACAGGAATCTTTATTTTTGCTGATCTATGCTGTTATTTCTTTGCAAGCACATTCAGATTTTCAACTTCCGGATCCTCCGTTCCCTGCATAGAGCATCCCTTTTCTTTTGCATAAACAATGTACTCAATGATCTCCGGCGTGATCATCTCACCCGGCGCTAAAATCGGAATTCCAGGCGGATAGCACATGACAAATTCACCGCAGATCCTTCCCGCTGTCTGACGAACCGGCATGGATTCCTTTTGCGAATAAAATGCCACCTGCGGCGACACTAAAACCTTCGGATTAATATATTCCGTATTCAGCATTTTTGCCGGATCTTTCGAATACAGCCGTTTGATGTCTGCAAGTGCACCCACAAGCCGCTCAATATCCTGTATCCGGTCACCGATGGAAATATAGGCAAGAATATTTGCGATATCTCCAAGCTCGATCTGAATATCATATTCATCCCGCAGCAGATCATAGACCTCAATGCCTGCAAGCCCGATATCTCTCGTATATACAGACAGTTTTGTCACATCAAAATCATAGACACTGCCACCGTTTACCATATCTTTGCCATACGCATAAAATCCACCGATAGAATTGATCTCATCCCTCGCGTACTCCGCCATCTGTGCCACTTTCGCAAAAGATTCCTTTCCTCGCAAGGCAAGGTTTCTCCGCGAAATATCAAGGCTCGACATCAGAAGATAAGATGCACTCGTCGTCTGCGTCAGATTGATGATCTGGCTGACATATTCCCAGTTCACACCCTTTCCGGTCAGAAGAAGAGAGCTCTGCGTCAGGCTTCCCCCCGACTTGTGCATGGAGACAGACGCCATATCCGCCCCAGCATCCATGGCACATACCGGAAGATTTTCCCCAAAATACAGATGCGTTCCATGTGCCTCATCCACCAGCACCAGCATATGATGTTCATGCGCCACTCTCACGATAGACCGCAGATCCGAACAGATTCCATAGTAAGTCGGATTGTTGACTAAAACTGCTACTGCATCCGGGTTCTCCAAAATCGCACGTTCCACCTCTGACACCTGCATTCCCAGTGAAATGCCAAGTTTCACATCGACCTCCGGATTGACGTAAACCGGAATCGCTCCACAGAGCACCAGTGCATTAATCACACTCTTGTGCACATTTCGCGGCAAAATGATCTTATCCCCTGCCTTACAGCAGGAAAGCACCATTCCCTGAACGGAGGAAGTGGTTCCGCCAACCATAAAAAATGCATGTTCCGCGCGAAATGCCTCCGCGGCAAGCTCCTCCGCTTCCTTGATCACCGAAACCGGATGACAGAGATTGTCAAGGGGCTTCATGGAATTGACATCCAGACTCACACATTTTTCTCCCAACAGCTCTACCAGCTCCGGATTTCCCCTTCCTCTCTTATGTCCCGGCACATCAAACGGCACCACTCTTCGTTTTTTTAACTTTTCCAGTGCCTCATAAACCGGCGCACGCATCTGCTGCTCTTTGTCCATGACTAAAAAAATCCCCCTTGGCTTCCATAAAAATCTGCATGCTCTGCTTTTCATCAAATGTTTTTCCCTGACATTACCGTCAGGCTGAAAAACTCAAAAAAAAGAACAGGCATCCATCACCTGTTCTTCTATCGTCGTTATCATCATAGTCATACTTTATGTAATCTATCTACATTCTGCAAAAACTATTTTCTCCAGAGTCCGCGTTGGCATCTTTGCCAGCAAATATTTGCGTATACTACTCTTATTGACCGTTTCACAAGTGATATTGGATTCCGGGTATCATCCCCGTAATCAACTTATAAAATTTGAGCTTCTAACTCAATCAATAACGCGGCTTACACCGCAATCGGCAGTTGCCCCGCCTGTCCGTATGGGCTTAACCAATCTCTTGGTGGGCAAACAATAGATCCTTTTCCATCTATTGTAACGAATATTTGCATGAAAACAATTTTCGCATTCATGTGATTTGAAGTATAACATACACACATGGCAAATGCAATAACGTATTCTGTAAAATTCTGGTATTTTCTTTTTTATTTCATTTTAGGATATTTTTATTTTCTATTCAGGTTTGCAGCGATCTTACCGCGTCCACTCCCGGACCATCTGTATCTCCCGTCTGTACCCCTCATCATCGTTCGGTGTCTCTAAGATAAACGGTCTTCCTTCTAAAAGCGGGTGCAATGCAACGCGCCGCATCGCCTCTGCACCGATCTTTCCCTCACCGATCTTCGCATGACGGTCCTTGTGGGAGCCACAGTCATTCATGCTGTCATTAAAGTGAACTGCCTTCAGCCGGTCGAGCCCGATCACACGGTCAAACTCATTTAACACATCGTCAAGGTCGTTTACAATGTCATAACCGCCATCCCACACATGGCAGGTATCGAGGCAGACTCCCATTTTATCGTTTAATTCCACACGGTCTAAGATTTCTCTTAACTCCTCAAACGTTCTTCCAACCTCAGTTCCTTTTCCCGCCATCGTCTCAAGTAAAACGGTCGTTGTCTGCTCCGGTTTCAAGGCTTCATTTAATGCTTCCGCAATCAATGCGATCCCTTTTTCCGCCCCTTGTCCCACATGGGCACCCGGATGAAAATTATAATAATTGTACGGTGTATACTCCATGCGTTTTAAGTCATCAAGCAGCATTTCCTTTGAAAAAGAACGGACATCCTCTTTTGCAGCGCAGAGGTTCATCGTATATGGCGCATGCGCAACAATCTTTCCAAATTCGTGCTCCTTTGCAAAATTTAAAAACTTTTCCACATCTTTTTCATCGATTTCTTTTGCCTTACCGCCACGCGGATTTCTTGTAAAAAAAGCAAAGGTATTGGCATCTAACGCCAGCGCTGCCTTTCCCATCGCCGCATATCCTTTGGATGCGGATAAATGATTTCCTATTAACATATCAATCCTCATTTCTGCATTGCGCTTCGCGCACCTTAATTTTGTGCACAATAATACTCCTGTCTGTATATGCGAATGCTCTTTTATTCTGCCCGGTTCTTCTCCACGATCGTGCCCGCTCTGTATGCCGCGAGCAGCTCCTCAAGATCATGGATCGACTCTTTTAAACTTTTTCCGATATCTGTATCGGCAACCGTTTTTCTCCGCACGACCTGCTGCACCAGAACCGTATGGGATACGATATCGCTTCCGTCCTGCACCGCTTTTTCTACCGATTCAAACGGTTCATGCGCCGCAAGCACCAGACCATAAGAATTATAAATCAGCGTATATCCGGCAATCCCCGTCTTTGGCTGATATGCCTTGGAAAAACCGCCGTCAATGATCAGAAGCTTTCCGTTACATTTGACCGGAGACTCTCCTTTTTTTGCCTCCACCGGAATATGACCGTTAATGATGTGCGCCTCCGCACCTTCAAGCCCGAATTCCTCTAAAATCCGGTTGACCACTTCCTCTTTTTCAAGCAGCCTGTAATAAGGATTTTTCGGCTCCTGATGCGTTATTTTATCTGCAATAAAATAACGCTCAAACGTCGTCATCTTTGCCTTTCCAAACACCGGGGAATTCTGGTTTTCCCAGATAAACCATAAAATATCCTGTCCCTTTTTCTTTTCCTTCGGGTCGATCGCATAATAACCTTTTCTCGCATAGCCCTCAAGCACATCATAAAGCTCTTTTCCGGCATATTCTTTTCCAAAAACGTTAACTCTGGTAAACGTGCCATCCTCATTCAGCGGCACGCATCCATGATAGAGAAGATTTCCATTATATACTTTGTAAAGACTTCCCTGTGTATACAAAAAACGCACATGACGCTGCAGTTTTTCACAGTTCACAAATGCAGTCACAAGACGCTCCATCACATCCGCCTCATCTTCTGAGAGACGATATGGATCTTCCCAGTCGATTGTCGGAAAACTGACATCCTTGAGCGGATACTCGGTTTCCTCCACACACACGGTCCCCTTTTCGATGTTGATCTTATCGAGAAGAAGTCTTTTCTCCATCTCAAATTCCGGGTGTTCTTTGATCAGCTGACCTTCCAGTTTAAACTGCATGATCGTGATCGCCTTATGCATTTTTTCATCTAAAAATGCATCGTGCACATCATATTCATCTTCCCGGTAATCCAGCTTAAAACAGTCACAGGAATCCTTATCATACCACTTCATCGCAAATCTTGCCAGCGGCACCAGATTAATCCCGTAACCGTCCTCTAACAGATCAAGGTTTCCATATTTTGCAGAAATGCGGATCACATTACAGATGCATGCCGCACTGCCCGACGCCGCTCCCATCCAGTACACATCGTGATTGCCCCACTGGATGTCCACAGAGTGATGCTCCATCAGTGTGTCCATGATCAGATTCGGATATGGTCCCCTGTCAAAAATATCCCCGACCACATGCAGATGATCCACAACAAGCCGGCGGATCAGATTACAGAACGCGATCACAAGCTCCGCCGCCCTTCCGGTGCGGATGACCGACCGGATAATTTCATTATAATATGCCTCCTGATCGGATATCTCCTGTCTGCCGGTCAAAAGTTCCTCGATCACATAGGCAAAGTCTTTTGGAAGTGCTTTCCGCACTTTTGACCTTGTATACTTGGAAGATGCATTTTTACAGATGCGGATCAGGCGGTATAAGGTGACTTTGTACCAGTCCTCCAAATTATCTTCCGTCTTTAACACCTGTTCCAACTTCTGTTCCGGGTAATAGATCAGCGTGGCGATCGCTTTTTTCTCCGCCGCGCTGATTGCATTGCCAAATTCATCCTCTATTTTCCGCTTGATGGCACCGGATCCATTTTTTAGCACATGTAAAAACTGGTCGTACTCCCCGTGCACATCTGTGATAAAATGTTCTGTTGCTTTTGGCAGGCTAAGAATCGCCTGTAAATTGATAATCTCTGTCGCCGCTGTGGCAATGGTCGGATACTGATTTGATAAACTTTTTAAATAACGCAGGTCGGTCTGCCCCATAGTATTCCTCATTTCTTTTTCACGTTCATTTGCTGCTTTTTTATCTTATCATAGGAAATGAGCGGGGGCAACCAACGTTAATTTATTGTCAATGCTCTACGCGATCGTAGCCTTGATCACATCCCCCATATCATAGAATCCCGCCGGTTTTCCGGACAGGAATTTTGCCGCCTGCACAGCGCCCTTTGCAAATACACTTCTGGAATATGCAGTATGCTTAAACTCGATCACCTCGTCAAGTCCTGCAAAGATCACCTCATGTTCTCCTACGATGCTGCCGCCACGCACTGCAGAGATACCGATCTCTGTTTTTTCTCTCTTTTTGCGCTCTTTGCTGCGGTCATAAGTATAGGTATATGCATTGTCAAGTGCCTCATTCATGGAATCGGCAAGTGCAAGTGCCGTACCGCTCGGCGCATCCAGTTTCTGGTTGTGGTGTTTTTCGACGATCTCCATATCAAAACCGGCCGGTGCTAAAATGGTTGCAGCCTGTTTTAACAGCTCCATTAACATATTGATTCCAAGCGACATGTTGGCAGATTTTAATACGGCAACTTTTTTCGATGCCCCGTCCACCTTTTTTAACTGCTCCTCAGAAAGTCCTGTCGTGCAGAGTACTACCGGGATCTGCTTGTCCACACTATATACCAAAAGATCATCCACTGCTTTTGCGTTGGAAAAATCAATGATCACATCCGCTGCCACATCACAGACAGAAATATTTGGAAATACCGGGTAATCGTTTTTGATGCCATCGTAGAGGTCAATTCCTGCCACGATCTCAATATCTGCATCTTCCTTGCAGATTCCTGTGATCACCTGTCCCATTTTTCCGTTGCATCCACTCATAATTGCTCTTATCATGTTGTTTTTCCTCTCTTTTCTTTATTTAAAGCAACACCGGAAACGCTGCAAACCAACATTTCCGGTGTTTTTTCAAATCTGGCTTTCCGTGTTCCACTGCCCCTTACGCCAGCTTGATCCCATAATTCTTCATTGCTTCCGCAAGTTTTGCAGCATTGGCATCTGTCATCTCTGTGAGCGGGGAACGAAGCGGTCCTGCCTCCATGCCCATCAGATTCAGCGCTTTCTTAACAGGGATCGGGTTCACTTCGGAGAACAGCGCCTCAATGAGCGGCTGTGCCTTTAGCTGGATCTCCATTGCTTTTTTCGTATCTCCGTCAAAGAATGCCATACACATATCATGTACATCCTTCGGTGCCACGTTTGACCATACGGAGATCACACCGATTGCTCCGATCGACATTAACGGTACTACGATTCCATCCTCGCCGGAATACAGATCAAGCTTTCCATCCGTTAAATACATGGTCTTTGCTGCCTGTGCAACATTTCCGGTTGCCTCTTTGATCGCAACGATGTTTTCAACATCATGGTACAGTTTTGCAGCTGTCTCCGGAAGAATATTGCATCCGGTACGGCTTGGAACATTGTACATGATAATAGGAAGTTTTACAGAATTTGCAATCTCTGTGTAGTAGCGGATCAGACCTCCCTGTGTTGCTTTGTTATAATATGGAGTTACGCAGAGCAGTCCATCTACGCCGGCTTTTTCCGCTTCTTCCGAAAGGTGGATTGCCTCTCTTGTACAGTTTGAACCGGTTCCTGCAACGACCGGAATACGGTGTTTTGCAAATTTAACAGCAGCTTTGATCACCTCTGCATGCTCTTCTGTCGTCAGCGTAGAGCTCTCACCTGTTGTACCTGCGATAATGATACAGTCCGTTCCCTGATTGACCTGATACTCGATCATCTGCTCTAATCTGTCATAATTTACTTCCTCATTGTTTTTCATTGGTGTTACGATTGCCACACCGGCTCCTTTAAAAATAGACATATTAATAATCCTCCTGGTTCCTGTATTATGATACGTTAGGATACACTGCTTTGTGCACACGGTATTTTATTTATTCATAGGACGTAATTTCCCTATGAATTAAAAAAACCGACTCTGATGAGCCGGTTCGTAAATTCTAATCATATGTATTACTCAGTATATGTCGAATCCGATAGCGCCCCATCTTTCTGCCATTTCAGCTTAAGATGACAGTCATAAGGTTCTTTACCTTATGCCCAGGAACATATCCGCAGCAAATATACTCCTTCGGCGTTCTTTCCTTTTATCCTCCATCCTCTGCTTCTGCCACATCCGGAAAACTACTCTTAAAGCACGCAACCTCTATCAAGCAATATGTATCTTTTAGCAATCATAGCACCATCTATTTCTACTGTCAATCCAATTCCTCTAAAAAATCAATTTTGCTGACGGATACTTCGTATGCAACCCTTTTTTCCGTCTGCGTCTCCGATAATTTTTTGACATATTCGCGGCTCTGGATCCTGCCCCAGATCTGCACATGTCCGCCCACATCAAAACCGGAGGCAAATCTTGCATTTCGTCCCCAGCAGATGCACGGAATGTAATCTGATTTTCCATAAGAGCGGTTCACAGCGATCAGAAGATCTGCGATCTCTCTTCCAAGCGGTGTTTTCCGGTAAATTGGCTCCTTACATACATAGCCGTCTAAAAAGATCTGGTTGCTCTTTACCTCATCGTCAATCTCGTCTAAAAATTCCAGTTCTCTCACAAAAACGGAAAGTACAAGCCGGTTTTTCTTTTCCTCGTGCCGGTTGAATGAGCGGAACTGTCCTGTCACATAAATATTCTGTCCGACCATGTCCTCATTGACATCGATCAATCGTTCCGAAATCATCAATGGTATGTAATCCATATAATTGCTGAGACGGTTGACTGCCACGTCGACCATATAAAATCCCTCCCCGTACACTTCGTGGCTGAACCGGAAATCCGATACAATCTCCCCCACGATCGACACCTGGTTGTTTTCAAACATTTTATCTGCCATGAATATTCTCCCTTCCTTGCGGTCATACACCTATATTTTTTTGTGCGTTTTTTCTTTTCGAACCGTTTCTGCCCGGTATGACCTGCCTGACATAATATTTTTACCATGTATCACATTCAAATTTTCATGGAACATGTCGATAAGAAAACGAATGTAATGACAACTTTTGTCAGGTTTTTGAATAAAAAAATATTGCAGAATCCCACAAATATGATAAAATATATAGGTTGGTTTTTTAACCTTATGTTACAGTTAATACATTTCACACAGGAAAGAGAGATTTTGTATATGAAAATGAAACGTGAAGATGTCCGTAATATTGCCATTATTGCACACGTTGACCACGGTAAAACAACACTGGTCGATGAGCTGTTAAAGCAGAGCGGCGTATTCCGCGCGAATCAGGAAGTTCAGGAACGTGTCATGGACTCTAATGATATCGAGAGAGAACGTGGTATCACGATCCTTTCAAAAAACACAGCCATTACCTATAAAGGTACAAAGATCAATGTCATCGATACTCCTGGTCATGCAGACTTCGGTGGTGAGGTTGAGCGTGTCCTTAAAATGGTAAACGGTGTTATTCTTGTCGTTGACGCATTCGAGGGTGTTATGCCTCAGACGAAATTCGTACTGATGAAAGCGTTAGAGCTTTCTCTTCCGGTTATCGTATGTTTAAATAAAGTAGACCGTCCGGAAGCCCGCCCGAACGAAGTTGTCGATGAAGTGCTTGAATTATTCATGGACTTAGATGCTTCCGACGAACAGTTAGACTGTCCATTCCTTTTTGCATCCGCAAGAGACGGTTACGCAGTACGCGAGATCGGTGATCTTGTAAATAACAAAAAAGATATGACACCTCTGTTTGAGACGATCATTGATTATATTCCTGCTCCAGAGGGTGACCCGGATGCAAACACACAGGTACTCATCAGTACGATCGATTACAACGAGTATGTCGGACGTATCGGTATCGGTAAAGTCGACAACGGCTGCTTAAAGGTAAATCAGGAAGCTGTTGTAGTAAACCATCATGAACCGGACAAACAGAAAAAAGTCCGCATCAGCAAATTATATGAATTTGACGGTTTAAATAAAGTAGATGTTGCAGAGGCAAAGATCGGATCGATCGTTGCGATTTCCGGTATCGCTGATATCCATATCGGAGATACGATCTGTGCACCGGAAAATCCGGTTGCGATCCCGTTCCAGAAAATTTCCGAGCCGACACTTTCCATGAACTTTATGGTAAATGACAGTCCGCTCGCCGGACAGGAAGGTAAATTCATCACTTCCCGCCATTTAAGAGACCGTCTGTTCAAAGAATTAAATACCGATGTTTCTCTGCGTGTAGAAGAGACAGAGAGTCCGGACTGCTACAAAGTATCCGGCCGTGGTGAGCTTCACTTATCCGTTTTAGTTGAGAACATGCGCCGTGAAGGTTATGAGTTTGCAGTCAGCAAAGCAGAAGTTTTATACCACACAGACGAGAACGGCAAAAAGACAGAGCCTATGGAGATCGCTTACGTCGATGTTCCGGATGAGTTTACCGGTACTGTTATCGATAAATTAAGCCAGCGTAAAGGTGAGCTTGTCAATATGAAACCGATCACCGGCGGTTACACCCGTCTGGAGTTTAATATTCCATCCCGTGGTCTCATCGGTTACCGTGGAGATTTCATGACAGACACCAAAGGAAACGGTATCATCAATACCATTTTCAACGGCTATGCTCCTTACCGTGGTGAGATCGCATACCGTAAACTTGGTTCCCTGATCGCATTTGAATCCGGTGAATCCGTAACTTACGGTCTGTTCTCTGCCCAGGATCGCGGTACCTTATTTATCGGACCTGGCGAAAAGGTTTATGCCGGAATGGTCATCGGTTCCTGCGCAAGAGCTGAGGATATCGAGTTAAACGTATGTAAGAAAAAACATCTTACCAATACACGTTCCTCTTCCGCTGATGAGGCATTGACACTGGTTCCGCCAAAAATCTTAAGCTTAGAGCAGGCGCTTGACTTTATCGATGTCGACGAGCTTCTTGAGGTAACACCGGAGAGCCTCCGTATCCGTAAGCGTATCTTAGACCCAACCTTACGCAAACGTGCTAATATGAAAAAATAATTTTTCACTAACAAAAAAGATGATTTGTACTCCCGCAGGTACGAATCATCTTTTTGTTTATGGCAGCATTTTTTCTCGCAATCTGTAATATCTATTATTTTCTCACGACTGTTCTTCCATATCGGCATCGTAAAATGCACGGCTGTTCTTTCCGTTTTTCTTTACTTTATACATTGCATGATCCGCCGCAGCGATCACTTCTGTACTATTCTTTCCATCTTTCGGATACATCGCGATTCCAATACTCGATGCCAGATACTGCTCCCCACCGGCAATCTGATATGGTATTTTAAATGTATCTAAAATCTTCATTGCATAGGAATCTATCACTTCTGCCTGGCCGCTTTGCACGATTGCAACAAATTCATCTCCCGCCAGCCGGTAAACCTCGAATATGTCATCCACCAGTGCTCCGGCACGCGCAGCCATTTCCTTAAGCACCGCATCTCCTTCGTTGTGTCCATAGACATCATTGACCCTCTTAAAATTATCCATATCGAACATGATCAGCCCAAACGGTTCTTTCTCCCTGATCCGGTACTGTAAATCTTCCATAAACACGCGCCGGTTCAAAAGCGCGGTCAGCGCATCATAGCGCGCCATAAAATTTAATTTTTTATTGAGTGAACTGATCGTATCGTTTACTTTTCTTTTATGCATATTATCCCGGACAAGCCAGATGATAAACAAAACCATGATCCCACCGATCACAGATGTGATACGGATCACTTTTCCATACTGCTCCATAAAAGTTTCTTCGTGATTGATGATCTTTGCATCATCCGGTAACATGCTGCGCGAAATTCCAAAACGCTTCATAACCGTCTCATCAAAGCAATATGTCATCGGTGAATCTGTTATGACATCCATATTCTCACATGGTTCACCATTTAAAATTTTAAGAGCCATCTCCCCGGCGATCTCGCCCATCTCTTCATGGGAAACGATCTCACCTCCAAGCAGTCCTTTCCCCATACCTATCGATATACCGGAAAACATGGGAATATGTGCCCGGCTGCTCAGCATCTGGACAGACTCTGCCGATGCATAAACATTTCCATCCTTATCATTACTGCATAAAATATATAAAAGAATCGTACTCTCATCGAAAGATTCTACGCTCTTAATCAGATCTTTCTGTGAAAATTCTGATGCATTGATATCACTAAACTCCAGATCCGGAAATTCATCTTTGTAAGAATAAAATTCCTTTCTTGCACTAAGCCCGGTTACCGTATTGTCAACAATTGCAACAATATGTGCTGCTTCCGGATATATCTTTTTGGCAAGTGCTATGGTATTTCCATAAGTCTGATTTTCTATGATTCCTGTTACATTGGGATTGTAATCCATCGCCAGCGCTTTTGAAACATTATTGACCCCTTCAAAAACAATCGGCGTATTCCCAAAAATTTTCCGATATACAAGCACAAAATTATACGCCGCATCATCCCCCACTATGATCACGTCATAGGCTGGCACCTGGCTTAAATAATAACTCAGGCTCTTGTAAAATAAATGTACATTTTCCGCCGTATCAACATTTTTGGTATCCATAAACTTATAGTCTATGGTCACATCATCTCCCAACGACTTTTTGATTCCCTCAATCTGCTGTGGAATCGTCTCCCATGCATAGGAATAGGAACTGATGAACAGCACACGTCCTCTTCCTGTTTCTTTTGCATTGACCGGAAAACTCCCCCCTATACATAGCAGCACAAAAAGAATTACTGCTAAAATGCAGCCTTTTTCTACTTTATGATTTTTCATATGTGTCCCCCGATTTTTATGCAGCATAACTTTCATTCTGTATGTTTATATTTTAATTTCTTCAAACTATAATCTAAATTTTCCACCCAATTGTATAAAAAGTCAACATAATTCATCATTTTTTGTCACTTTTTTCCAATTTTTCTTTCTGTTTTTTCTCCCGCTGTAAATAATTTTCCTTCATATCAAAAGTCCTCTTCCACTCTTTCGTTCCTTTCACTTTGTGCACTTCGGAACGGTTTTTATATAAAAACCGTGTCAGATTATAACAGTCCACCCAAATCTCATGCCCACTCTCCCTCCACTCCTCATCAAAGATCAGTTCGAGTCCGTAATGAAGATGTACAGTATCTATATTATTGACATTTTCTTTTGTACTGTAACCGGTGTGCCCCATATAGCCGATCACATCCCCTGCCGTCACAAGATCTCCCTCTTTTAATTTTGCCTGATATGGATAATCCTGACGCAGATGCGCATAATAATAATATCGCTTTTTATCCGGACTGCGGATTCCAACACGCCAGCCTCCGTACTGATTCCAGCCCAGAGCCTCCACATATCCTGTTTCAATGCAAATCACAGGCGTACCGATCTGTCCCATCATATCATGTCCTAAATGCTGTCTTTTATATCCATAGCTTCTCGACACGCCAAAATCATCATAATCACTGTACGGAAATCCCTTTGCGATCGGGGAAAATGCTTTCAGTCCATATTTTTTCACATAGAGACCACCCTCACTCTCCTGTATCTCATACTCGCCGACCAGACCGCCAAGCACCGCCGAATATGCCTCCTTATAATAGGAAAAATACTTGAGCTTCTCTGCCGCCTCATCAAATGTCAGCTCCTTTTTCTTCACCTTTTCTGCTGCCTGATTCAGTTCCGACACTGCTGATGTACCAAACTCCCCTCCATTTTTAGCCGCCACATAGGAAAGCAGGTCGATCCAGTCAATATGTATCTCTTTTCCATATGTTTCCACATCATATTCATATGCCTTGCACAATGCCTCGTAGGATACATTAAAATCTACCCAGCGGATCGTCCCATCCGATGTTGCAGCGACCGCATTTTCTCCTGCTCCGGCTGTATTTTCCCATAAAATAAAAGCAGCCACAAGAAGGATGGCTCCCTCTAAAATAATGGCTGCTCTTACTCTCTGACACCAGGTTTTCTTTCCGATCGACGTCATATGCATGATGATCATCCTCCCCCGCCATTCTTTTTCATTATATGAATACAGCAGGAGGAATATCATATTTTTCGTTATAACATATCTTTATTTTTACGACAGATTCCAAAAATCATTCCTGATATTTCATTCTTCTTTTTCCTGGCACGCACTGCACATTCCATACAAAATTGAATTCTTACACTGCAGCCGGAATCCGTGATCTTTTAAAATATGTTCCGAGATTTCGTCCATAAATTCACACTCCAGATGAATGATCTTTCCGCATTTTACACACTGTAAATGAAGATGTTCCTCACAGTGATGCCCCAGTTCTACGTACTGGTATACTGCCTGATTCCCTTTTTCAGCAACATATTTGATCACCGTGCCGTCCTTTGCCAGTTTATCTAAATAGCGGTAAATGGTGGTGATGTTTACCTCGCAGTCCTGCGTCCTCAGATAATGGTCGATATCTGCTACCGCCACTGTCCGGTCACTGTTTTTCTTTAAAAATTCCAATATTTTTTTACGGCTGATCGTCGCATAACCACTTCCCGGCATTCTTCCTCGTACCTTCCTGTTTTCTCAATTTTATAATGTTACGGTGCAAACGCATAACATACTTTGATTGCTCACTGACTTATCATTAAAACACAATCCCGCATGCTCTTATGACAATGCCCCAGAATACACCAAGTGCATACAACGCTGCGACGATTCCAAGGTTCTGCTTCCAGTCACGGTTTAAACGGAATAATACCAAAAGTCCGACACCGGCATTGACTAACAGTCCAGACATCATAGCACCCGCTCCGATAATGCCGCTTAAATAAAGTTCTGTGATCACAACCGAAGATGCACAGTTCGGGATCAGTCCGACTAACGCTGCGACAGCTTCACCCGCGAGCGGCATCACTGTAAAAAATCCTGCCAGTGTATCTTCCCCGATAATTCCTATCACAACATTCAAAAGGAAAGAAATGATCAAAATATACAAAAAAATCTTTAATGTGTGCTTCAGTGCAGAAAGTAAAATTCCATCCTCACAGCTGCAGTGTTCTTCCTCACAGACCACATGGATGTCCATTTCTTTTTCATGTTTTTTCATCACACCTACATATAAAAACTCCACCACAAGACCGGAAATCATAGCGATCACTACTTTGGCAACAAGGATCTTAACGATCACTGCCGGCGCTACTGCCTCTGAAATCATGATCGGGAGCATCTCATCGGAGGTCGACAGAAAAATCGCAAGCAGTGTTCCGACTGTGATCACACGCCCTGCATAAAGGCTTGATGCTGCGGCAGAAAAACCACACTGCGGTATCACTCCAAGCAACGCGCCCCATACTGGTCCGCTTTTTCCGGCATTTCTGATCCGGTTTTTTGCCTTTCCTCCGGTTTTATGCTCTAATGTCTCCATCAGAAGATATGTTACAAACAAAAAAGGCAGTAATTTTACACTGTCTAATAAAGTATCTAAAATAATATCTAACATATGGCACTCCATTCCTGCAATTATTTTGCAATCGTTTTGCATTTGCAACTTGTTTGCATTTTTATTATACGCAGAAATATCTGAATGTCAAGAAAATTTTCGTATTAACATTTGAATATTGTTATTTAGAAATTAATTGTGCTGTGAACCAAAATAATGCCGGTAAAAAAGAATTGCAAGCACCGCCGTCAGAAAATCTGAAACTGCCTGCGCTGCCAATACTCCGGTATAGCCTGCCAGATGGGATGCAGTCAATATCACAACAGCAAAGATAAGTCCCTGTCTGCTGACCGACAGCCAGAACGCTCCCCATGCCTTTCCGGCAGACTGGAATGTACAGGTCGTCACAAGAACGATCGCTACAAATAACATTCCCATCTGCTGGTATTTAAGCATTTCCACGCCGGAATTTACAATCTGTGCATCATCCATAAATACCCGTATCAGCGGTTTTGCTGCAAGTGACAGGGCTGCGGCAAGGATCACGGCAAGACTGCACTCAAATTTATAACAGAATGCCAGAATTTCTTTTAACCGTTTCTTATTATCTGCTCCATAATTGTACCCAATGAGCGGCTGCGCACCAAATGCAAATCCAACTAATACCAGCACAGCGATCATATTTACTTTCATAACGATTCCCATTGCAGCCACTTTTTCATTGCCGTAAGGCAGTAAAAAACGGTTTGTCAGTGCCATTCCAAAACTCTGCATCAGATTTGTGATCGATGCAGGGATTCCGATGGCAAAAATCGGCTTCAGTTCATCAGTCGAAATATAAAATCCCACAGGGTTTACAGACAATTTCTGGCTTCGTTTCAGTAAAAACCACAGAAAATAAAGATCTGCACATATATATCCGATGACCGTTGCGATTGCAGCTCCTGCTGCCCCAAATCCAAGCAGAGAAATAAATACCGGGTCTAACACCATATTCACAACTGCACCCAATATCGTTCCTACCATAGACGCCTTCGCAAAGCCTTCCGTACGGAGCAGGTTTGATGGTGTAAAGGATAAAATAATAAACGGTGCTCCGATCACAATACCCGTATAATATGCAGACGCATAACACAATGTATCTTCATCTGCTCCCAGCATATGGAGAATTGGCATGCGAAAAGCCAGCATTATGATAATCACCAGAATACCACATAAAATTGCAGCATAAAAACAGAATACGCTCATCCTTCTTCCGTCGTCATCCTGTTTTTTCCCAAACATTCTTGAAATAACAGAGCTTCCTCCAAGTCCAAAGATATCTCCCAGTGCGATCATCAGCGTAAAAACCGGTGCTCCAAGTGATACACCCGCCACAAGATCAGTATTTCCTGTCCCTGCAATAAAATAAGTATCCACCATATTATAGATCAGCGATACCACCATGCTGAGCACTACCGGAAGTGCCATTGTAAAATAAGCCTTAGATACCGGTGCTTTTTCAAAAATTTCGTTTTCTTTCATTTTTCTGTTATCTGCCCTATTTTTAGATATCATCTAAGGATTCTTTGATCTTATCCATGAATCCTTTTTTCTTTTTCGGCTTTTCTGCTGTACCAGTGCCCTCTGCTGACTTCTTTAATGTATTACCGGTAACTTCATCAAACTTACGCAATGCCTCTTTTGCTTCTGCATTTAAGGAAGCCGGAACCTGAACCACCAATGTAACATAATGGTCACCACGCACTGCTTTGTTTCGCAGAGACGGTACGCCTTTTCCCTTCAGGCGGATTCTTGTGTCTGTCTGTGTTCCTGCTTTTACCTCGTATAAGACGTCTCCATCCACGGTGTTGATACGCACCTCACCGCCTAATGCCGCCTGAGCAAAGGAAATCGGCACGGTAGAATAAATGTTCATATCCTGACGCTGGAAGATCGGATGACGTGATACAACTACCTCTACTAGCAGATCCCCACGCGGTCCGCCGTTGATACCCGGTTCCCCTTTTTCACGGATCCTTACACTCTGTCCATTGTCAATTCCCGCAGGGATCGATACCTGGATTTTCTTTTTATTTGAGATATATCCGGTTCCACGGCAATCCGGACATTTATCCTTGATCATCTTTCCGGAACCACCGCAGTCCGGACAGGTCTGTACATTCTGTACGGTTCCAAAGAAGGACTGCTGGGTAAATACGACTTTACCTTTACCACCACATTTCGGACAGGTCTCTGGTGTGGTTCCCGGTTTTGCACCGGTACCATGACACTTCTGGCACTCATCCTTTAAGACCATCTCGATCTCTTTCTCACAGCCAAATACAGCTTCCTCAAATGTAATACGGACACTGGTGCGCAGATTCTGTCCTTTCACCGGACCATCGTTGCCACGTCTTCTGGATCCGCCGCCAAAGAAATCTCCAAAAATATCTCCAAAGATATCTCCCATATCCATACCGGAGAAATCAAATCCGCCTGCTCCGCCGGCACCACCATCAAATGCTGCATGACCAAACTGATCGTACTGTTTTCTCTTTTCTGCATCACTGAGCACAGCATATGCTTCCTGTGCTTCCTTGAACTTTGCCTCCGCTTCCTTATCTCCAGGGTTCATATCCGGGTGATACTTTTTGGCAAGCACACGGAACGCTTTTTTGATCTCAGCATCTGTTGCCGTTTTACTCACGCCTAAGACTTCATAATAATCTCTCTTATCTGCCATAACGTTTTCCTCTCTCAAACTGCATACAGGGTTTCCGGGAAAACCCCCGGAAACCCCGTTGTATTTTTACTATTTTGCGATGATTAAACTTCCTTGAAGTCTGCGTCTACGACATCATCATCTGCGGAAGATGCACCTGCCTGTGCGTTGCCGCCCATACCGCTCATATCAGGACCTGCACCAGCTGCTCCCTGCGCTGCCTGAGTCTGCTCATACATCTTTGCAAATACCTTCTGCGCACTCTCTGTCAATTTTTCCTGAAGGGATTTCAGTTCTGTTACATCAGCGTCTGTCATCTCTTCTGCATTCTGGTGTGCGTCTAAGAATGCTTTTACTGCGTTCATATCAGTCTCTACTGCTGATTTATCAGCCGGATCAAGGTTTGCTCCAACCTGATCTAATGCCTGCTGTGTCTGGAATACGAAGGAATCAGCATCATTTCTTGCATCGATTGCCTCTTTTCTCTTCTTATCCTGTGCTTCGAACTCAGCAGCTTCTTTGACAGCCTTATCGATCTCATCATCAGACATATTAGAACCTGCTGTGATTGTGATGTGCTGCTCTTTTCCGGTTCCTAAATCTTTTGCAGATACATTTACGATACCGTTTGCATCGATATCGAATGTAACCTCAATCTGCGGAACACCACGACGTGCTGGCGGGATACCATCGAGACGGAACTGTCCAAGGGATTTGTTATCTCTTGCAAACTGTCTCTCACCCTGTACAACGTTGATATCTACTGCTGTCTGGTTATCTGCTGCCGTTGAGAAGATCTGGCTCTTCTTGGTAGGAATCGTTGTATTTCTCTCGATCAGTCTTGTTGCGATACCACCCATTGTCTCGATGGAAAGTGAAAGTGGTGTTACATCCAGAAGTAAGATCTCACCTGCACCTGCATCTCCTGCAAGTTTACCACCCTGGATAGATGCACCGATGGCAACACACTCATCCGGGTTCAATGTCTTACTTGGCTCTTTGCCTGTCAACTGTTTTACTTTATCCTGAACAGCCGGGATACGTGTAGAACCACCAACTAATAATACCTGACCAAGATCAGCATTGGTAAGTCCTGCATCTCTCATGGCGTTCTGAACCGGAATAGCTGTTTTTTCAACGAGATCATGTGTCAGTTCGTCGAATTTTGCTCTGGTTAAGTTCATATCAAAGTGTTTCGGTCCCTCAGCAGTTGCTGTGATGAACGGAAGGTTGATGTTTGTGGTTGTTGCGGAAGAAAGTTCTTTCTTTGCTTTCTCAGCTGCTTCTTTTAATCTCTGAAGAGCCATCTTATCGGTAGAAAGATCTACGCCTTCTGCTTTCTTGAACTCATCGATCATCCACTGTGTGATTCTGTTATCGAAATCATCACCACCAAGATGTGTATCACCATTTGTAGATAATACCTCGATGACACCGTCACCGATCTCAATGATGGAAACATCGAATGTACCACCACCAAGGTCATATACCATGATCTTCTGCTCTTTCTCGTTGTCAAGACCATAAGCTAAAGCTGCTGCTGTCGGCTCGTTGATGATACGTTTTACATCAAGGCCTGCGATTTTACCTGCATCTTTGGTTGCCTGACGCTGTGCATCGTTGAAGTAAGCCGGAACTGTAATAACAGCCTCTGTTACTTTCTCTCCTAAGTATCCTTCTGCATCTGCTTTTAACTTCTGTAAGATCATTGCAGAAATCTGCTGTGGAGAATACTGTTTGTCATCGATTGCTACTTTATAGTCAGTACCCATATGTCTCTTGATAGAAGATATGGTTTTTTCTGCGTTTGTAACAGCCTGACGTTTTGCAGGCTCACCAACTAATCTCTCACCTGTTTTTGTAAATGCAACGATAGATGGTGTTGTTCTTGCACCTTCCTGATTTGCGATAACGGTAGGTTTTCCACCTTCCATAACAGCTACACAGCTGTTTGTCGTACCTAAGTCAATACCAATGATTTTACTCATAATGATTTCCTCCTCATCTAATATCTATGGAATAATTAGTTTGCTACTTTTACCATACTGTGTCTTACCACAGTATCTCTGTACATATATCCCTTCTGGAGTTCTTCTGCTACTACATTCTCTCCTAAGGTTTCATCCTCCACATGCATGACTGCATTGTGGAAATTCGGATCAAATTCAGCACCGACCGCCTCGATCGGTTTTACGCCTGCTTCCTCTAATACGGTAAGCATCTGGCGGTAGATCTTATCCATTCCGACAACAAAAGCATCTTCTTTGTTATCTTCCGGAACTGCTGCAAGACCACGCTCAAAGTTATCAATGACCGGCAGGATCTTTTCTACGATTGTTTTTGCTCCCATATCGTACATCTGTGATTTTTCTTTCTCTGTACGCTTACGGAAGTTATCAAACTCTGCCATCTGTCTTTTTACCTTATCGGTAAGCTCCTCGATCTGCTCATCCTTTTTGTCTTTCTTCTTTTTGAAAAAAGATTTCTTTTTATCAGGATCTTCGGAATCCGCTTCGGAAGCTTCTGCATCAGCGTTCTCTGCTGTTTCGGCTGTTTCTTCCGTGGATGTCACGTTTTCATCCTCTTTGGTCTCGGAAGCATTTTCCTCTGTGGAAGATTCCATTGCTTCGTCTAATACCTTTTCATCCATCTCTGACATCTATGAACCACCTTTCTATGTCTGTTCCTTATCCTTGTTTAAAATTCCGTCTAAAGAATTCTTCAAGGTTTTCAGGTTATCCATTACTTTCTCATAATCCATTCGTTTCGGTCCGACAATTCCTATCGTTCCCCGAACACCTTCGCCCAATTCGTATGTTGCTGTCACAACACTGCAGTCCTTCATGGTCTGTATCGGGCTTTCATTTCCTATATAAACCTGAATTCCTGTATTATCATCATCTAACAGGTTTTCAGTTACAAGGCTTGCTAACTGCTGTTTCTCCTCAAATGTGGAGATCAGCTCACTTGCTTTCTCCGAGTCACTTAACTCCGGATATTTAAAGAAATTGGTTGCTCCACTTGTATAAATGCGGATATCTTCATCCTGTCCCATCGTCTCTGCCACGGTGTCAAGCACATCACTGATGATATCACTGTGGATGCCCGCCTGCTCTTTTAACTTTGCGATGGTTCCAAGGTTGATCTCCTGTAATGCAAGACCGTTTAAGTTGGCATTTAACAGGAAATTCAGTTTTAACATTGTCTCATTGTCGATCGGTTCACTGACCGGAATAATTTTATTCTTGACCAGATTGCCTTCGGTAACAATCGTTGCTAAAATCTGTTCTTCATTCATATTCGATAACTGGATGAACTTTACTTTATTCTTATGAAACGTCGGTGCTGTAACCATCGTCGCATAATTGGTATTGTTCGCCAGTATCTTTGCCACCTGCTGCAGCACCTGTTCCATCTTCTCCGTGTGTTCGATGACGAAACTCTTCATCTCATTCACTTCACGGTCTTTCTCTTCCATCAGATGATCCACATAAAAGCGGTATCCTTTGTCGGAAGGGATCCTGCCGGCTGAAGTATGCGGCTGTAAAATGTATCCAAGTTCTTCCAGATCTGCCATCTCATTACGGATCGTCGCAGAGCTCAGATTCAAATCGGTATACTTGGATATTGTTCGTGATCCAACCGGTTCGCCTGTCTCTAAATAGTTGCGGATGATTGCATCAAGAATTTTCGTTTTTCGTTCGTCTAATTCGAATTCCTCGTCCATTCTCTTCTCCATCTCCATACTCTGTAACTTTCTGTAAGAATCCGGCATCTGCCTCTGATCTCAGTTGCCTTTTTATCTGTTAGCACTCATTATTGTGGAGTGCTAACATCTATGTACTTAAAATAGCACCATCATATTCTTTTGTCAACACTAATTTTTATAATTTTTGTTGTTTTATAATTTTTTTATAATTTTCCTGTTTAGACCTTTTTCTTCTTATATATATGAGGATCAGACCAATCAGAACACTAACTGTAACAACCACCATATAACGTACCAGATGGTTCCCTGCATCCAGTCCCATGCATTCCATGATCTTTTTGTACCAGAAATATACCAGCATATGCAAAAGGAAAATTTCCGTTGAGAGTTCACGCATTGTTTTCGCAGCCGCTCCCATTCTCTCCCCCACCGGGACAAAGGCTGCAGCCAGGAAAAGATTTGCAGTGACAAGCGGTGTCATAAGATACATATCATGCGACGACTCGCCGATCTTCTGCGTGATGATCCATTCCTCCAACATCATCAGCACGAGAAAAAATACCGTGTGCCATCCGTACGCACTTTTTCGGATCCGGTCTGCCTTCACACGAAAGAGATACCCCATGGTCACAAACGGGAATCCGAAAAAGAATCCGTTTCTTGCCGTAGCAAATACAGAAAGATACCATTGGATCTCATTCGCAGCCGGTAAAACGGTATCGAATACATGACGGTAAGTATTGTGGAAAACTCCAGTCAGATACAACAGCACAGCCGCTGCCACGATTCCTTTCACATTCCACCGAAAACGTGTTACCAACAGATACAAAAACAGCACCGCTGCAACAGTCGCAGGCAGATACCAGAGCTGTATGTAAGATCCTATCAGGAAAAATCTTCTTGCAAGTTCTAATATGTTTCCGGCAGCACTTCTTTTTTTCTCCCAGAAGCGGTCAATGATCGGTATCAGATATAACAGACTCCACCATACATACATCTTTATAATATGGAAAAGATATTTTTTTACCCTGTCTTTGTCTGTTATTTTTTCTCCGATAAAATAGCCGGTGCACACAAAAAAGAACGGAACTGCCATACGGCAGATCACCTGCTGAAATTCGTGTGAAAATACCGGTGCGATTTCCTCAAACGGAGGAATATGAATGGCAGCAACCAAAAATGCTGCCACAAATTTTGAAAAATCAAGTGCTCTGTATTCCTTTTTTCCCGATAGATATATCGTAGACATCCCAGATCCTTTCCTTATTCTGCTCTATTCCATTTCTTTTTGTTTTTTCCTTCCGTTCCGATACCTGAAAATAACGATCCCGATCACCGACAGGATTCCAAGTCCGCTCAAACCAGCACCTGTTTTTAAATACGGCGTACAGTAATAAAATTCGATCTGATGTGTTCCCTCCGGCACATCAACTGCCATATACATCGTATCCGCCTTTAAAATCTCTGTTTCCACACCATCTATATACGCCCGCCAGCCGCTACTGTACGGAATTGTCATACAGAGCAGTTTTTCCTGATCTGCCGTAAGGGTACCGGATATGTGATTTGTATCCATGACAACATCTTTTAAAATATCCTGTTTCAGACTTTTCGTCCAACCGGCAATCTGTTTTACCGGCTGGCAGACAATCTGCATCTCATCAAACCGGTAAGTTCCCTTTTCATGAAAGGTCAGTGTGATCTCATCTGCTTTTTCATCACGATATCCGGCATTGATCAGATAGTCATCCACACCACTGTAAAAGTTGTTTTTTCTGGTCAGGAATGTGATCATTTTGGTGATTTTTCCACAGGTCACATCAATGTGCAGACGGCTCTTCGACTGTGTTAACGTCTTTCCCTCCTCCGAAAACTGAAGCCCTTTTAATATGAAGTAAGTTTCACTCTCCGGTATCCCCTCAAAGGAAAGTGTTACTGACGCTTTCTTTTCCGTCGCAGTAAATCCCTGGTCGGTCAGTTCCACATTGTGCATATCTGTGATCATATAAGAAATATCTTCATCCGTAAATTCCGTTTCCGTCTTTGTATCAGCTAACGCAGATGGAATCTTATCATCTTCCACGACAATGCCCTGTAAAAGCGCCTGCTGTTTTTCCGTTACCTCCAGCGCTTCATATGTGCTCCGCGGAATTACCGCATCACTTGCAAAGCCAAGCGGCAGTACCGAATCATTTTCATAGGCATCGCATTTTACCTCATACTGTCCCCCGGCGCCAAGCGTTCCGCGATTGAAGCAGACATTATAACCATATGGGCGCAGTCCGCTGTTCCCGGACGGCACCACATAATAACGCACGCCGGAAAGCACCTCCAACATCGTGCGCGCATCAAATCCGGAATAACAGAAATCCCTGGTCTGATTGATGTACATTTCTCTTTGAAACTGGTTGATATCCGGGTTTGCAAGACTGAAATAATAGGAGGTACCATTGATTCCAAGCTGCATCGCCGTGTTTTTCCACTCCTCAGACTGCAGGGACTCATAGCGGTATGTCGTATCTTTCGCATGATTTTTCACAAGACTACCCGCAGCATCTTTTGTCAGCATGGAAAGTGCCTCCCCCTGCGTGGCAAATTCTTCCACATAACTGCCCGCCTGTGGCGCATATTCTGCCCATCCCTGATAGATCAGTTCAAGCATCACCACCACTAACAATGCCGCCTTAAAAACAAATTTTTCTTTTGTCTTTTTCCCGGTTCCGACAATGAGAACTAACAGCACGGAAAATAATAATAATGCCACTAATACATACTGTTTCTGATGCTTTCCAAGCATCTCCAAGCACAGGCAGATATAGGTGATCCCCGCCCAGAACAGTGCAATTTTTTTCTTAAAATGCATCTCCATCATCTGAGGATACATTTTTACCGCGATAAAAGACACAAGCATGGAGTACGCCCACATATAGCGGTTGACCACATAACTGCCTCCATTTAACATTTTTCCGGCAAACGGGAACAACAGCAACAGTGTCATAAGTACAAATCCGGCACGCAGCCCCCTGTTTTTTTTGCCGCCAAAGAGAAGTAACAACACCGCTAAGAGGACGATTCCCGTATATCCAAGTTCACTCCAGTAGGTCGAACCTCCGATCAGAAAGCCATACAGTAATTTCCGGTAATAGGATAACGGATACATTATCGAAAACGTATGCTGCGCTCCTGCCCTTCCCGTAGACAGTGTCATGGCAACAACCGGGAGTAATATGACAGAAACAGATGCCAGTGTCACCAGTGAGTATGCCACAAAACGCCATACCCAGTACCATACCGTCTTTAAAACCGGTTTTCCAAATAACATCAGATAACGAAGCAGAGCATAGATGGCAACAAAGATACAGATCATGTATGTAAAATAAAAACTGCTGACCGTCGCTACCGCAAGCATCCCCATATATAACCATGGTTTCTGTTTTTTATAAATTTTATCCACCCCGACCAGAATCAGCGGCAGGTAGATCATCGGATTTAAAAAATACGGATGCCGCACCGCAATAATAACCCAGAAACAGAAATCGTACACCATTGCTCCAAGCAGTGTAGAATATGGTTTCTGTCCATGGTATCTGCAGTATGCAGAAAACGCGAGACCTGCAAGATATATTCTCACCAGAACCATCGTATTGTAAAAGAGTTCCATATATTTTTCATCCGGCACGAACACCGATAAAAGATTGAGCGGATCGCCAATGACATAATAATGAAGTGTCGTCAATACATCTGATCCAAGTCCAATCTGCATATCCCAGAGAGGGACTGAGATCTTATGTTCCGTGACCAGCGTATCCAGGATCGATAACAACCAGGAACGGTAATAAAGCAGCGCATTGAAATGCTGCTGCAAACCGTCCGGAATCCATATAAAACTCTTTTTATTTATGATAAATACGGAGAACACTGCCCCCGCAATGATTGCAAAACAAACGGTATATGCCAGAAAGAACCAGACTTTTTTACTGACATTTTCCTCTTTATTCCTTAGGAATCTCATTTTTTAATCCTCACATACAAAGGGACTAAAGCACCTGGTCTTTAGTCCCCCTCTTATTTATATATGAAATCCATATTTAAAAAAACTGTATAACCTGTCAATCTGCCACTGAAAATTACGCGCGCCAAAACTATCAAAACCTGCGATCCACACCAGTGTCAAAACAAAGTACCATGGATGGCTCTTCACACGCTCCTGCATTTTTCCAAATGCATAAATTATTGATTTATCTTTTTGAGCAAGCAAAAATAAAAATACAAATGTTGGCATTGCCATCAATGGTGCCAGATGTCTTCCCCAGTCCACATGAATCACGAACATTGGTATAAAACAAATATTTACCAGAGCAGCATACAAATATGGTGACTGGATCAATTTTACTTTTTTCTGTCTCAAATCAAAAAATACATCTTTCCAAACCATCAGATATAAAATAAGCAATGGCGACATCAACAACAATATCAGCAATAGATGGCGGATTGGATCTTCATTTCCGTGAAAAAATACGGATGTCACCTCGTCAAGCTGATATTTCATACTTCCAAAATACTCAAGCTGAATCGCAAAATCCGATACCTCCAAATTAGTACGGGACTTAATAAATGAAACTGTCTCTTCTACACTGTCAAAATTGATTTTAGTAAAAAACTGAAAGTAAATCGCTGCCGCAACTTCTATTGCACCCGAAATTACCACACCCACAAATCTTTTCTTATGTAAACGATTCTCCGCAAATGCATCATAACAAAGTACTGTAAATGTCAAGGGATAGTATAAAAAAGCATATCCCTGATGAATTGCAAGACCTGTTACCCCCAAAACAGTGATAAGTATCGCTTTTGCCACATAATTTTTTATACACAAGGCTGCCAGTACTGTCAGCAATGCGACCAAAAGCATGTAAACATCAAATCTTCCCAGATTATCTTCATTCCACACATATGCGATTGAAAACGGGGCTATCACATATGCTGTTACTACTCCATATATAACATCCTTATGTGCGTAATCTGCAGCGAGTGATCTTCGTATCAGTTGTCCTAACACAACCGCCAAAACCAGAATCGTCAACATGATGCCAATTCCTACATATTTATACGCCACGGTAATATCTAAATATTCCCCATAAAACAACCTGTATATACTTCCAATCAGAAGCCTTGAACCGTTTCCCATGGAATAATCCATTGCATCCCATGCAGTTGCCCATGTGTTAAGATCCAATGCACGGGTGGATAAAAAACGAATCATAATTACACCAAAAATGATTGTTTCATAAGAGATTTTATTCCATATTTTGTTTATCTTATGCGACATTCAGCACTCCTACCAATTAAACTTCTCTGCGAAATAAGCATCCAGATCCTCGATCTTAATACGCTCCTGCTCCATGGTATCACGGTCACGAACCGTTACCGCACCGTCATTTTCAGATTCGAAATCGTAAGTTACGCAGAACGGAGTACCGATCTCATCCTGTCTTCTGTAACGTTTTCCGATATTTCCTCTGTCATCAAATTCACAGTTGTATTTGTGTGAAAGCTGTGCAAATATCTTTTCTGCGCCTTCATTTAACTTCTTGGATAATGGAAGCACACCGATCTTAACCGGAGCTAAAGCCGGGTGGAAATGAAGAACTGTTCTCATATCCGGTTTTTCTTCGGTTCCGATATTCTCCTCATCGTAAGCAGCACATAAGAATGCTAAAACAACACGGTCTGCACCGAGTGAAGGCTCGATGACATACGGAAGATATCTTTCATTCTTCTCATCATCAAAATAAGTAAGATCCTGACCGGAAGTCTCCTGATGGCGTCCAAGGTCATAATCAGTTCTGTCAGCGATACCCCAGAGCTCGCCCCATCCGAACGGGAATAAGAACTCGATATCGGTTGTTCCCTTGCTGTAAAATGCAAGTTCAGCCGGATCATGGTCACGCAGACGCATCTCGTCCTCTTTGATTCCAAGGGAGATCAGCCAGTCACGACAGAAGCCTCTCCAGTACTGGAACCACTCTAAATCAGTGCCAGGCTCACAGAAAAACTCAAGCTCCATCTGCTCAAACTCTCTGGTACGGAATGTAAAGTTACCCGGTGTGATCTCGTTACGGAAAGATTTTCCGACCTGTCCGATACCGAACGGGATCTTTTTGCGGGATGTTCTCTGTACATTTTTAAAGTTAACGAAAATCCCCTGTGCTGTCTCTGGTCTTAAGTATACGGTATTTTTTGCATCTTCAGTAACACCCTGGAATGTCTTAAACATCAGGTTAAACTGACGGATATCTGTAAAGTTATGTTTGCCGCAGGTCGGACATGGAACCTGATTTTCTTCGATGAAATCACGCATCTCTTCCTGTGTCCAGCCGTCCACGGAACTCTTTAACTCAATTTTTTTCTCTTCCGCAAAATCCTCGATGATCTTGTCTGCACGGAAACGCTCGTGACATTCTTTACAATCCATTAAAGGATCAGAAAATCCTCCAAGATGTCCGGATGCAACCCATGTCTGCGGGTTCATTAAGATCGCACAGTCCACACCAACATTGTATGGGTTCTCCTGAATAAATTTCTGCCACCATGCTCTTTTTACATTGTTCTTTAACTCAACGCCGAGATTACCATAATCCCATGTATTTGCAAGACCGCCGTAAATCTCAGATCCCGGATAAACGAATCCTCTTGATTTTGCCAGTGCTACAATTTTGTCCATTGATTTTTCCATAAATAATTCCTCACCTTTCTATAAAATGGCAGTAAACTGCCTCTTTTGTATGCTTACTTATAAATAATGTATGTGTAGACATCTGTTTCAAATGCCCCATCATCTTTTACATAAGTTGTATCGTCATTGACGTCTGTGTCAGACACCTCTGTTGACCCGCCAATACTCTCTGTTCCATCAGCGATATTTTCATCTGAATCACTCTCATCTGCTGTACTGCCACTGTTTAAACTGTAACCATCCCGGATGGACACACTGTCTGTTCCGGTCAGTTTTACATTCTCACTTGAAACATAGCAGATTGTACCGTCTACTTTCACATCTCTGTTTGCCTTGATGATGACTACTTTTAAATCTTCTCCGGAGTAAATTTCCTCCTTTGTGGCGGTTCCTGTCACCTTTCCATCTTCCACACTGACAAAATCTGTCTTGAAATCATATCCTGCTGCGAGTGCCTTAACAACTTTTCCCTCATAGAGTTCAATGCCATTAAATCCTGTGTAATCTTCCGGCGTCTTATACTTCATCTTAAGTGTTGCCGTACCGTCCTTCACAGACAGATTTTCCAGTTTGACCGCCCGCTTTCCATGCTCCCCGGTATATGTGGAAACGGCATCCGTCACATAATCCTTTAACTCCGTCTCATCATAATAATCTTTGTCTAACGTTTCAACATCCACCGAAAGCACGGTTCCGTTTTTCTGTACATACACCGTATCCGTATCCGCATCCAGAGATTTTCCACATCCAGCCAGCATCGAAATGCCAATCAGTACGCTGATACCTGCCATACATGCTTTTCTCATTTTTATAATTCTCCATTCGTCTTACATATCCAATGTTTTACATTATACTATTTCCCATTCCCGATTTCAACCAGTAAATAGTCCCTCCAACATTTTCAGCGTCTGAAACGAATGATCCAGATAAACTGCACGGTAACTTTTCATGATCGCCAGCAGCTGTCTTAACACACTGTCACTGACGGAAAAAGTATACAGTTTTTCCACCCTTGCCGAAATGATGTACTGCATTGTGTAAAGCGTCGACTCTTCCAGTAAAAACCTGCCGGATTCCTCCGGTGACGGATCCTTTTTTTCACACGTTTCACAGATACATCCGCCACGCCTTGTCACAAACCAGCGCAAATTTTCTTTTTCCCCACATCTGACACAGGAAAAAACGTTTGGCGCCTCGCCGTTGACAGCCATCGCCTTCAGTTCAAAAATAAAGCGGACCAGCCTCTTATCATAGGCAGCGCTCGTCAATGCCCTGAGTGACTGATAAAGCAGCTTTAACATTTCCCGTTCATCATTGTTTTCCTGACAGTAATAATCGGCAAATTCCAGAAAATAACACCCATAATATGTAGCTTCAAGTTCTTCCTGAACTTCCCTGAAATAGTTCTGAATGGATGCCCTGACTACGGTGTAGGAACTTCTTCCCTCAAACATTTCAAATTCTCCAAAGGAAAACGGGGTTGCCGCAGCAACAAGTGCACTGTTTGGTCTTCTTGCACCCTTTGCAAATGCGGTGATCTTGCCCCGTTCCTTTGTCAGCAGCGTGATTCTTCTGTCATAATCGCCAATCGGCATTACCTTTAAGACCATCCCGGTCACTACGATATTCTGTCCCATCCGGTCTGTTCTCCCATCCTCTCCCTGTGGTATCAAAGCTGCCTTCGTGCGACTCTTTGTATTTTAAATAATCAGTTACTCTTCCTGTTATCATAAAATTGCTCCAGGCTTCATCCATGGTCTCATCCTCCCATCATCCATCACTTGATAATGTTAGGATTTCCGCAGACAGCTTCGCTTATACCAGCAAAAAAATGGTAAGTTTAGATCTCATCCTTGTTATAACCAAAATTCTTCATCATGGAATCGCTGTCACGCCAGTCTTTTTTAACTTTTACCCAAAGTTTTAAATTGACCTGTTCCTCTAACAGTCGTTCGATCTCATAACGTGCGTTTGAACCGATCTTTTTTAACATTGCCCCGCCTTTTCCAATCACGATGCCCTTATGGGAATCCCTCTCGCAGACGATTGTCGCCTCAATGTCCATGATGTTCTGTCCTTTCCGCTGTTTCATGCGGTCAATGCAGACAGCGATTCCGTGCGGGATCTCATCATCCAATGCATGAAGTGCCTTTTCACGGATGATCTCCGCAACGATCGCGCGCTCCGGCTGGTCTGTGATTGTGTCCTCATCATAAAACTGCGGTCCGTACGGCAGATATTTAAAGATCATGTCAAGTACGGTATCGAGATTCTGTGCGCGCAGGGCGGACGCCGGAACGATCTCGGCAAAATCATATACTTTGCGGTAAGTATCGATAAATTCCAGTATCTTGTCACGGCTGACCGTATCCACCTTATTGATGACAAGAATCACAGGTGTTTTTGTCTTTTTTAACTGCTCGATGATATGCTGTTCCCCTGCTCCGATAAAGTTCGACGGCTCTACTAACCAGAGGATCACATCCACTTCATTTAAAGTGTGTTCTGCAGTGTTGACCATATATTCACCCAGCTTGTTTTTTGCCTTATGGATTCCCGGCGTGTCCAAAAATACGATCTGTCCGCGTTCCATATCCGTATAGACAGTCTGGATACGGTTTCTGGTGGTCTGCGGTTTATTGGATGTGATTGCGATCTTCTGACCAATCAGATGATTCATTAAAGTTGATTTTCCAACGTTTGGTCTGCCGATAATTGTGACAAATCCCGATTTAAAATTTTCTTTCATTCGTACTCCATTCCCAAATTATTCATATAAATTTTTCAGCTGCATAAACATGTCGCTCTGACTCTTTAAGTTATCTTCGTTTCCGATGACACAGAGATTTTTTTCTTCCAGCACGGATGCGATCAGATCCTTTAAGCCACGGATATCCTCATCTGTTGCACCGATCACCTGATCGCGCTCTTTCTGGATAGCCGCAAAATCCAGTCCCTGTAAATATGCGGTCATGGAACGTGCTCCCTTCGCACTCGGATTCATCGGCGTATCCATATCACTGATCGTACCAATGATGTATTTTGTCATCTCACGCTCGTCCGCCTTAAAATCGGCAAGATACTGCGGGATACCGTCATAGATCTCATCCGTTTTCTTTAAGTTCGGATCACGGTAGGAAACAAAATAAGTATCTCCATTCCGCATATAGCTGTTCATACATCCATAGGCTCCGCCCTTGACACGGACATTGATCCAGAGATAATCATATCCCATAATGACTTTTAAAATGCGCAATGCACCGTGATACGAAAATCCGTGGCGCACATAGTTACCAGCTCTCGCCACATACTGCACCTGGGAGGCATCCATAAATCCCTCATTTTTCTTTTCTAAATGAAGCTCTGGCAGACTCCGCTCTTTCACGATTTCCTTCGACGGATACAGATTTTTTAACAGGAAAGCGATCTGTGCTTCTACCGCCTGATAATCTGCCTCTTCGCAGACAACACTGACGATCATGCGCTCCGGTACAAATATCGTCTGTACCATTTTCTCAAGCTGTGCGATCAGTGCATCTTTTTTCTCATTAAAATGTTCATCTAAATCAGCGACCAGCTCATAGAAGGAAATGCCTGCGGTTGCCTCCTGATAATATGCCGCTCTTGAGAAATAAGACAGCGCACGCATGGATGCCACCGAATGTCCGGAACCGTCAAATGCCGCCTCCACCCTTGAACGAAGCTGCGCAATGATCTCACGCAGGCGCTTTTCATCAGAAATCTTTGTCGTCATTATGATCTCACGCAAAAGATCCATCGCCTGGGGCAGCTCCGATGCAAGCGTTTTTACACGCAGTTCAAACATAAACTGCATATCCTCCGGCTTCTTCACATGCGGATAAACACCACAGCTTGCGGATATTCCACCGGTGTGGATGTTGATCTCATTTGCCAGTTCTGAAAATCCGTACCGCTCTGTATCCATATAGCCAAGGATATATTTTAAAATTCCAACATACGGCAGATCTTTGATCTCCATATCACGGATATCAAAGAGGATGCGCAGATAATCAATACCATTTGAAAACATCTCATGGTGTACGACCGTCGTGTCACCGCATTTTTTCATCGTATTGTAAAGCGGTGCCGCCTCACGTTTCATATCCTCACGTTTTAACATCGGAATTTTTGCCAAATCTTCCTTTGGTGAAGGCTCTTCCTGATACTGTTTTAAATGTTTCGTGTCTGCGATAAGCTGCTTGATCTCCTCTTTACTCAGGCTGTCTTTATATGCAGCAAGTTTCTCTGCCAGTGTCTCTTCTCTTTTTGCATTAAGACCTCTCTCCGGCTCAATCACAACCACCGACGCATGCGGATTGTGAAGCAGATATTTTTCAATCAATGTTTCAAAATATCCGGTCTCAACCTGCTCCCGCAGGAAACGGTAAGTATCTAATGCCTCCACATGCATAAATGGCTGCATGTCATCGTAAAGCCAGCTGTCCAAACACTGGATGCCGTATAAAAGTCCCTTCGGGAATTGTCCGAAATCCGCTTCGCGATAGCGGAACTCTGACGCACTGATCCCGGCAAGCAATGCTTTCTTATCCACGCCGTCTTTTACCTGACGGTTTAACACATCCTGTATCGTCGCAAGAAACTTCTCTTTATCTGCACTGTTCGCATTTTTTGCAATGATGGAAAATACCGGCTGCATGGTACTGCTGTCATAACCGCCAACGATATCTTTTCCGATGCCCGCGTCGATCAGTGCCTGTTTTAACGGAGCCCCCGGTGCACCGAGCAATGCATAGTCAAGCACATCAAATGCCAGATAAAGTTTTCTATCTAAAATGTCCCCCACAACCAGATTATAAGAAAGATAGGTATTATCTTCCTCCGGTTCTGCGGAAGAGATTGGGTATTTCTTCGTGATCTCCACTGGTTTTTCAAATGGCTTCTGTGCCTTTACTGTAGAGTCAAGTTCAATTTCCTCATAATGGCTTAAATATTCCTCATCCATCCAGCGGAGTTTTTCTGCCACATCCATATTTCCATACAGGTAAATATAGGAATTGCACGGATGGTAATATCTGCGGTGAAAATCAAGGTAATCCTCATAGGTCAGATCCGGGATACGTTCCGGATCTCCGCCGGACTCGTTACTGTAAGTGTTATCCGGAAACAGGGAATTTAAAATTTCCCGCTGCAGCACATCATCTGCAGACGAAAAAGCACCTTTCATTTCATTATATACAACACCGTTGATCGTAATCGGCGCATCTTCGCTCTCAAGCTCATAATGCCAGCCTTCCTGTTTAAAAATCTCCTGATGTTTATAAATATTCGGATGGAATACCGCATCCATATAAACACTCATCAGATTCTGAAAATCCGTATCGTTGCAGCTTGCCACCGGATAAATCGTTTTCTCCGGATAAGTGATCGCATTTAAAAATGTATTTAAGGATCCCTTGACCAGTTCCACAAACGGATCCTTGACCGGGTATTTATCCGAACCGCACAATACTGTGTGTTCTATGATATGTGGTACACCTGTAGAATCCTCTGCCGGCGTACGGAACCCGATATAAAATACCTTGTTATCATCATCATTTGAAATTACCGCAACTCTTGCACCGCTTTTTTTATGGCGTAAAATAAACCCTTCGGATTTCAAATCACGCAAAGGGCACTGTTCTAAAATCTCGTATGCTTCCAAATCAGTCAGTTTCATCATCATCCTCCAAAATATGATCTTATGTCTAGTATATTATGTGCAAAAAACAGCACATAATCCAATTCGCCGTTCGTCAATCAAGCAAGCATGTTGACTCACTTGCGCTCATTATATCATGCGCAAAAGCAGCACATGATCGTGATCTACACTCGCTTCGCTCGGCAGTCTTATTATATCACATTTTATACAACTTAAAAAGGGAATGTAATATTTACACTCCCTTTTTGGTACTTATGGAATCATCTGCTGTTATGCGATACGGCTTACATTGGCAGCCTGAGGACCTTTTTCTCCTTCGGTAACCTCGAACTCAACACGTTCACCGTCTTTTAACTCTTTAAATCCATCCATGTTCAATGCGGAAAAATGTACGAATACGTCATTTCCCTGCTCGTCCGAAATAAATCCATAACCTTTTTTGGCATTAAACCATTTTACAGTTCCCTGCTGCATAACTCTTTAAAAACCTCCTAAATACATAAAATAACCATTCAACAGAATCCTCTTTGTCATCTGTTTTGCCTAACAAATCAAAATTAGCATATCTCACTTATTTTGTCAACATTTTTTAGAAATCTTTGTTAATTTTGCACATAAGAGCGTTATGACTGTTTCATGGTAACTTTACTGGTTCCGCAGCCTGTAAACATACCACTCATATCCGTCACGTTTGAAGTGTTAAAATTGCTCACGTTCAGACTTGTCAAGCTCCTGTTTTACTGTATTTGCGGGTTTTTTATACACAAAAAAAGCGGTACATATACACATTTCGTATGATAATGATGTTGGGGGCAAACAGTGCATTCACAACATAACGACTGACAAATTGCACAAAGCCGAGACTGCTTTTGTGACTTTGGGAGAAAATTAGTAAATCTTAGACTGCCTGGTAATACACAGTGATGTTCTGCCACGGATGGCAGAACAAGGCAGCATCGAGTCATGGAGGACTCGTTGTTGCCGTTCACGTCATTCTGAGAAAACCTGACTCAGGCAGGCTTAGATTTTCTTATTTTCGTACAATGGAACAAAACAGACACGGCTTTGCGCAATTTGTCAATCAAGAAGTTTAAATGCACTATCTGACCCCAACACCATGATAATTGCACCGTTCTTTTCTCCCTGTCATTTACTGTTTGATCTGCACATCCATCTGAGGATATGGAATGGAAATATTGTGACTGTCAAGCGCATACTTGATATTCTCGGTCAGGCGCCACCTTGCAGACCAGTAGTCCTCTGTTTTTACCCAGATACGCACACCCATGTTTACGGAAGAATCTCCGAGTCCATCCACAAATACAAGAATCTCTTCTTCCGGCAGTCTTGCCTCCTCCGCTTCTGCAACAGAATACAACACTTCTTTTGCAGTTCTGATATCTGCTTCATATGCAATGCCTACTACCAGATCCACACGGCGTTTCTCCATGGTGGAAACATTCGTGATGCTGCTGTTAGAGAGTGTACCGTTTGGTACCATGACCACTTTGTTGTCAATGGTGAGCAGTTTCGTATAGAAAATGGAGATCTCTGTTACCGTACCCTCTTTCCCGCCGGAATGTTCTATAATGTAATCTCCGACACGGAAAGGTTTTAACAATAAGATCAGCACACCACCCGCAAAATTTGAAAGGCTGCCCTGTAATGCCAGACCGACTGCCACACCAGCAGAACCAAGCACTGCCACTGCCGAGGTGGTTGCAATTCCAAACAGTCCCATGATAATAAAGATCAGTACCAGATATAGTGCGTATTTGATCAATGGCAGTACAAACTGTCTGACACCGGTATCGACATCTCTGCGTTCCATGGATTTGCGGAACATTTTTAAGATCAGGTTAATGATCTTGCTTCCGACAATATAAATGATAATCGAAACTACAACCTGAAATGCAAAATTCAAAAGATCCGGGATCAGACCCTGCAGCCATGTGCCTACGATTCCAGGGTTCTTCGCAACCTCCTGTAAGTTTTCCTGCGCCTGGTTTAACATTTCGACGGTCTCAGTTGCATTTGCGATTCCTTCTACATTTTCTGCCAGCATATATGGCTCCCTTCGTTTTTATTCGAATTTGAATTTTAAAAAAATCATCTTTAGGCTATGAATGTTGTGAACCTGACACAGATTCACAACTTCCTCAGTTCTTTATAAGTTTTCAAAATTCCATTTCTCATTTTGTCCTGCTCTAAGGAATTTCCTTATTCTAAAGAATGAATGAACAGACCGCTGCGGAGCTTCGGCTCAAACCAGGTAGATTTTGGAGGCATGAGTTTTCCGGCATCTGCGACGGAGAAGAGCTCTGTGATCGAGGTCGGATACATGGCAAATGCAACGGAACAGTCTTCCTCACAGCGTCTGACCAGTTCGTCCATGCCGCGGATTCCTCCTACAAAGTCGATTCTTCCATCTGTTTTCGGATCTCCGATGCCGAGTACCGGATGAAGCAGAAGGTCTTGTAACATTGATACATCTAAACTTTTTACCGGATCATCTGCCACTGCGGCAAGATCGTCCTCCCGGAACTTACAAAGGAACCAGTGTCCTTCCATATACATGGTAAAGCTGCCTTTTTCCTGTGGTCTTTTTTCTTCCTGATCTGTGATCTCTGTCACGTCAAAACGTTTTTTTATTTCCTTGTAAAAGCTCTGAAAAGAATATCCGTTTAAATCTTTCACTACACGGTTATAATCCATGATCATAAGCTGGTCATCCGGGAATAATACAGACAGGAAATAATTAAATTCTTCCGTTCCATCGTAACCCGGATGTTCTTCTCTTCGTTTTAAACCAACCTTTACAGCCGAGGCTGCACGGTGATGACCATCTGCGATATAGATATCTGCCATGTTTTCAAATGCCTGTGAGATTGCTGCAATTTTATCATCGTCACTGATCTCAAACACACGGTGTCTGATTCCATCCTCCGATGTAAAGTCATACTCTGCCTCTCCTGCTTTGACTTTCTCCACGATCTCATTGATCACCGGATTCGAGCGGTATGCTAAAAAGATAGGTCCGGTCTGCGCATTACAGGCATCCACATGATGAATACGGTCTGCTTCCTTTTCTGCTCTGGTGTTCTCATGCTTTTTGATGACGCCATTTAAATAATCATCGATCGATGCACACGCCGTAATCCCTGTCTGTGTGCGTCCATTCATCGTAAGTTCATAAATATAGTAACATTTTTTCTGATCGCGGATAAAAGAACCATCCTCTACCATCCCCCACAACAGATCATGTGCTCTCTGATACACCTTTTCATCATACATATCCACAGAAAGCGGATAGCCTGTCTCCGCACGATCAATCTTTAAAAAAGATTCCGGATTTTTCTCCACTTCCACAGTTGCTTCTTTTCTGTTATAAACATCATAAGGGAGGGCAGCGATTTTAGCTGCCTTCCCTTTTTCTGGTCTGATGCTCATAAACGGTCTGATATCTGCCATTTTTGCTGCACCTCATCTTATTCTTCTGAATTAAGTTACCATTTTCCTTAAAGTTCTTTCCTATGCCGATCTAGGAAACAATAGAATGTACCTTTCTTAAACACTCTATTGTCACAAATCACCGTCAGATTTCTAGCAGATCTTGCGAACTTTTAAGACACCCTCTGTATTCTTTAATTTTTCAAGTACATCCTCCGGAACAGAAGTGTCTAAATCCAAAAGCGCATATGCATAATCGCCTTTTGATTTGTTTGCCATTCCGTCAATATTGATTCCTGCATCACCAAGGATCGTTGTATATAAACTTAACATACCTTTGACATTGCGGTGTAAGATTCCGATACGTCCTGCGGTTGTACATGCCCCCATGCTGCAGTCCGGGAAGTTTACGGAATGAACGATGTTACCGTTCTCTAAGTAATCGCGGATCTCACGCACTGCCATGACCGCACAGTTATCTTCTGACTCTGCTGTGGAAGCTCCAAGGTGAGGTGTTACGATACAGCCCTTTGCACCAACAGTCGTTGTGTTCGGGAAATCAGATACATATTTGTGTACTTTTCCTGCTGCAAGTGCATCCACCATTGCTTCTTCATCCACAAGCAGATCTCTTGCAAAATTTAATACGATCGCAGTTGGTTTCATCATAGCAATTGCGTCTGCACTGATCATTTTTTTCGTAGAATCCAGAAGCGGCACATGGATCGTGATGTAGTCACACTCACGGTAGATATCTTCTACGTTGCTGATGTGCTTAACACTTCTTGATAAGTTCCATGCTGCTGCAACAGAGATATACGGATCATATCCATATACTTCCATTCCCATATGGATTGCTGCATTGGCAACTAACACACCGATCGCACCAAGACCGATGACACCTAATTTCTTTCCGGAAATTTCGGTTCCTGCAAAGTTCTTTTTCTGCTTCTCAGCTGTCTTTGCGATATTTTCATCGTTCTGGTTCTCTAAACACCATTCGATACCGCCTACGATATCACGGGATGCGTAAAGCATACCTGCAAACACGAGCTCTTTGACACCGTTTGCATTTGCACCCGGTGTATTGAATACGACGATACCTTTTTCTGCGCATTTGTCCAGCGGGATGTTGTTGACTCCGGCACCGGCTCTTGCGACTGCCTCTAAGGTATCCGGCAGTTCTAAATCATGCATTGCAGCACTTCTGACTAACGCAGCCTGTGCCTCTTTTAACTCATCTACTTTTTCATACTGATCCGAAAACAGATCCAGACCGACTGTTGCGATCGGATTTAAGCAGTTATACTTGAACATTATGCATTCTCCTCCTCGAACTTCTTCATGAACTCTACTAATTTCTCAACGCCCTCTTTTGGCATGGCATTGTAGATTGATGCTCTCATACCGCCAACGGTACGATGTCCTTTTAAGTTTACAAATCCGGCTTCTGTTGCCTCTTTTACGAATTTTGCATCCAGGTCAGCATCTCCGGTTACAAACGGAACGTTCATTAAGGAGCGATCCTCCGGTACCACAGTTCCCTTGAATAATTTGCTCTGGTCTAAGAAATCATAAAGGATCTTAGCTTTCTCTTCGTTGCGCTCTTTCATCACAGAAAGTCCACCCATCTTCTTTAACCATTTGAATACTTTTCCGCAGATATAAATGCCGTAGCATGGCGGTGTATTGTAAAGGGAATCTGCATCTGCATGTGTCTTGTATTTTAACATGGTAGGTGTTCCCGGTAAGGTATCCTCTGTGATCAGATCCTCACGGATAATTACGATAACAACACCGGCAGGTCCGACATTCTTCTGAACACCGCCATAGATCACACCATATTTGGTAACATCTACAGGCTCTGATAAGAAGCAGGAAGATACATCAGCTACTAATGTATGTCCTTTTGTATTCGGGAGTTTTTTGTATTTGGTTCCATAAATTGTGTTGTTCTCACAAATATATACATAATCAAGATCGTCCGGAATATCAAGATCGGAGCAGTCCGGTATGTAAGAAAATGTCTTATCCTCGGAAGATGCAAGTTTGATTGCCTCGCCGTAAATGGATGCTTCCTGATATGCTTTTTTTGCCCACTGACCGGTCACGATATAACCTGCTTTTTTATTTTTCATCAGGTTCATCGGGATCATGGCAAACTGCTGGGATGCTCCACCCTGTAAAAACAGGACTTTGTAATTATCCGGAATATTCATCAGGTCTCTTAAATCCTGCTCTGCCTCTTTGATGATATTGTCATATACTTTGGAACGGTGGCTCATCTCCATAACGGACATTCCGCTTCCCTTGTAATCCAACATTTCATCTGCTGCCTCTTTTAATACTTCCTCCGGTAATACAGCCGGTCCTGCAGAAAAATTATACACTCTGCTCATCTTAAACTTCCTCCTCTGATTTATGATTGTTGTTTTTTTGCTAAGTCTTCACCGGTAAATGAAGAACTGATTGCCTCTCCCGGTGCAACCATCGGCCACACCTTGTCATCACAGTTGATGATACAATCAATTAAAACCGGTACTTCTGATTCAAGTGCTTCCTTAAAAGCCTCTTTGAACTCTTCCTGGCTGGTCACGCGATATCCTTTCGCCCCCATTGCCTCTGCTAATTTTACAAAATCCACACCGTCGTCAAGAACAGTTGCGGAATAACGTTTTTCATAGAACAGATCCTGCCACTGGCGTACCATTCCAAGGACATGATTGTTGACGATTACTTCGATCAGCGGCAGTTTTTCGCGCGCCGCGGTTGCGATCTCATTCATGTTCATACGGAAACAGCCGTCGCCTGCAATGTTTATCACCTGTTTATCCGGGTTGCCGATCTGTGCGCCGATCGCAGCACCAAGTCCGTAACCCATCGTTCCAAGTCCGCCGGATGACAAAAAGGTACGTGGATTTTTGTATTTGTAATACTGTGCCGCCCACATCTGATGCTGTCCGACTTCCGTCACGATGACCGCATCACCTTTTGTTGCACGATAGATCTCCTCCATCAGATACGGACCACTAAGTCCCTCTTTCGGATAAGTGAGCGGATATTTTTCTTTCAGATCCATGACCTCTTTGATCCATTCCTCATGGCTCTGTGCCTCTAGTTTTTTATTGACACGGATTAAAATTTCTTTTAAATCCCCGATCACACTGGCGTCCACCTGAATATTTTTATTGATTTCTGCCGCATCCACATCAAACTGCAATATCTTTGCCTGTGATGCAAACTTCTTTGCATTTCCAAGGACACGGTCCGAGAAACGGACACCGACTGCGATCAAAAGATCACATTCACTGACGCCAAGGTTAGATGTCTTTGTTCCGTGCATGCCGAGCATTCCGGTATAGGAATCATCCGTTCCATTAAATGCACCTTTTCCCATCAGTGTATCGCAGACCGGAGCGTTTACTTTTTCTACAAATTTCTTTAATTCTTCCGATGCACCGGAGATCACTGCACCGCCACCGACAAAAATATATGGTTTCTTTGCCGCTTTGATCATGGAAACTGCAGTGTCAACATCTTCCTCACTGATTGTATCTGTAATCCTTGCGATCGGTTTTGGTTTCACCGAAGTATATTCCGTCTTTGCCGCTGTGATATCTTTCGGGATATCCACTAAAACCGGACCCGGACGTCCTGTCTGTGCGATCTTAAATGCACGTCTGATCGTATCAGCAAGTTTTGTTACATCCTTTACAATAAAGTTATGCTTTGTGATCGGCATTGTGATTCCCGCAATATCGATTTCCTGAAAACTGTCTTTTCCAAGAAGCGGTACGGTAACGTTGCAGGTAATTGCAACGACCGGAACCGAATCCATATAAGCGGTTGCGATTCCAGTTACAAGGTTCGTTGCGCCTGGTCCTGATGTTGCGAAACACACACCGACTTTTCCGGTACTTCGCGCATATCCGTCCGCTGCATGGGATGCTCCCTGCTCGTGGGAAGTTAACACATGACGGATTTCTCCCTGATGTTTATATAATTCATCATATACATTTAAAATGGCACCGCCCGGATAACCAAAAACTGTATCGACACCCTGTTCTTTCAGGCATTCGATCACGATCTGGGCACCTGTTAACTGCATATTATTCCTCCATTCCATTTTACTGCCATTCATATTCTGACTTTTCAACGATTCCACATTTTCTGCTGTAAATTTAGCATATTTATCTATGGCAGTATCTGTATTTTTTTATTTCTGCTCTTCCGGCAGTGCTAAGATTGCGCCTCTGTTTCCAGAAGTTACTAATGAAGCGTAGCGTTTCAGATAACCTGTTGTAACTTTCGGTTCTCTCGGCTGCCATTTTGCCTTTCTCGCTGCCATCTCCTCATCAGATACTGCAATCTCCAACTTCATCTCCGGGATGTTGATGCGGATGATATCTCCCTCTTCCACGAGTGCAATCGGTCCGCCGACTGCTGCCTCCGGTGAAACATGTCCGATGGAAGCCCCACGGCTCGCGCCGGAAAAACGTCCGTCCGTGATCAGTGCTACCGATGAACCAAGTCCCATACCTGCGATTGCAGAAGTAGGATTTAACATTTCACGCATACCAGGTCCGCCTTTTGGTCCCTCGTAACGGATGACAACCACATCACCGGCAACGATCTTGCCGCCTTTGATCGCTGCGATCGCATCTTCCTCACAGTCAAAGACTCTCGCCGGTCCCTCATGAACCATCATCTCGTCACAGACAGCGGAACGTTTGACAACACTTCCGTCCGGCGCAAGATTTCCTTTTAATACGGCAAGACCACCCGTCTTACTGTATGGATTGTCAACCGGTCGGATCACTTCCGGATTCTTGTTTACCGCATTTGCGATATTTTCTCCGACGGTCTTTCCTGTCACGGTCATGCAGTCCGTATTTAATAATCCGATGTCCGCAAGTTCTTTCATCACAGCATAGACACCGCCCGCCTCATTTAAGTCCTCCATATAAGTAGGACCTGCCGGTGCAAGATGGCAGAGATTCGGGGTCTTCTCACTGATCGGGTTTGCAAATGCGATATCAAAATCAAATCCGATCTCATGTGCGATTGCCGGAAGATGTAACATACTGTTTGTGGAACAGCCCAGTGCCATATCTACAGTCAATGCGTTTAAGATGGCATCTTTTGTCATGATATCTCTTGGACGGATATTTTTGCGGTACATATCCATAACTGCCATACCTGCATGTTTTGCAAGTTTGATTCTCTCTGAATAAACTGCCGGGATCGTTCCGTTTCCGCGAAGTCCCATACCGAGTGCCTCTGTCAGACAGTTCATGGAGTTTGCGGTGTACATACCGGAGCAGGAACCGCAGGTCGGACATACTTTTTCCTCATATTCTCTCACATCATCCTCGGTCATGGTTCCTGCTGCATAGGAGCCGACTGCCTCAAACATGGAGGATAAACTTCTCTTTTTGCCCTGAACGTGTCCGGCAAGCATCGGTCCGCCGGATACAAATACAGTCGGTACATTGATACGTGCTGCTGCCATTAAAAGCCCCGGTACATTCTTATCACAGTTTGGCACCATGACAAGTGCATCAAACTGATGTGCGAGTGCCATACACTCGGTGGAATCCGCGATCAGATCTCTTGTAACAAGGGAATATTTCATTCCGATGTGTCCCATCGCGATTCCGTCACAGACTGCGATCGCCGGAAATACAACCGGTACTCCGCCCGCTTCTGCAACGCCTAATTTTACTGCATTTACGATTTTATCAAGATTCATATGGCCCGGTACAATCTCATTATAGGAGCTTACGATACCGACCATCGGCTTATTCATTTCTTCTTCTGTGAAGCCTAATGCATTAAAAAGACTTCTGTGAGGTGCCTGCTGCATCCCTTTTTTTACATTATCGCTTTTCATATTAATTTTTCTCCAAACTCTATTCTCTATATTAAATACGTTCGCAGATCAGATCACCCATCTGTGCGGTGCCGACCTGTGTCACTGCGTTTCGTTTATCTTCTTCCTGCGGCATAATGTCGATGGTGCGGTAACCGTCTTTTAATACCTGTTTTACGGCTGCCTCGATGGCATCTGCCTCTTTGTCAAGGTCAAAGGTATAGCGGAGCATCATTGCTGCACTTAAGATTGTTGCGATCGGGTTTGCGATACCTTTTCCCGCAATATCCGGTGCAGAACCGCCGCTCGGCTCATAGAGTCCGAACTTCGTGTCGTTTAGGCTGGCGCTTGACAACATTCCGATGGAACCTGTCACCATGCTCGCCTCGTCGGATAAGATATCTCCGAACATATTTTCTGTTAAAATGACATCAAACTGTTTCGGATCTTTGACTAACTGCATCGCACAGTTGTCAACTAACATATGCTCATAGGTGACTTCCGGATAATCCTTTGCCACTTCCTCGACCACTTTCCGCCAGAGTCTTGAGGAATCCAGCACATTTGCCTTGTCCACGCTCGTCACTTTTTTGCGGCGTTTCATGGCAATGTCAAATCCTCTCTTTGCGATCCTGCGGATCTCTGTCTCGCTGTATGTCAGGGTATCTGTCGCAGTCATCACACCGTCAACTTCCTCGGTTTTTCGCGCACCGAAGTATAATCCTCCGGTCAGCTCACGCATGATCATCATATCAAATCCATCCCCAATAATATCATCGCGGAGCGGACATGCCTCTTTTAATTCTTCATATAAATATGCCGGTCTTAAATTTGCAAATAAATTCAAAGACTTTCTCAACTTTAATAATCCTGCCTCCGGTCTTAATTCCGGTGCTAATTTATACCACGGAGAGGTCGCTGTATTACCGCCGATGGAACCCATAAGCACTGCATCGGACGCTTTTGCTGCTGCGATCGCCTCATCTGTTAACGGCACGCCTGTCGCATCAATCGAACATCCGCCCATCAAAATCGCTTCATACAAAAAACTGTGACCATACTTTGTTCCGATCTTGTCTAATACTTTTTTTGCCTCTGCCACGATCTCCGGTCCGATTCCGTCACCGGAAATCACGCCAATCTTACATTCCATGCTCTAATCCCTCTTTCTTTTCCTCTGTCAGATATGTGTAACTGATTTTTTTCGCCTGCCAGAAAGTATCCTGCTTTTCTGCACCATAGAATGCATACTCTGCGAACCTCCTGCTTTGTTATGAATAAAAAGAAAATCAGCGGCTGCTGTGCGCCCGCACTTTATCACATTAATAACAGACAGTATGTATAATGTCTATAATAATGTAATTTGGGAAACATTGCAACCTCTGATTCTATTTTTCTTTTTTATAACATTTATAACCTGGTATTATGAAAGTGCTTTCTTTTCATTACCTGGTTGTATACCATGGTATAGCTTAAGCGCTCATTACGGATAACAGACTGCGGAAGATTCCATCTTTCTGGATCAGTTCATCATAATTGCCGCGTTCGATGATGGCGCCTTTGGAAAATACCAGAATTTCATCATATTGTTTTAAGCTGTCTGCTTTTAACTGGTGTACGATATTTAAGATGGTCGTGTCTGACTGCAGGACGGTCTGTTCGATTTTTGCTGCCATGAGGCTGTCAAGACTGGATGTCGCTTCGTCTAAGATCATGACAGGAGTATTGCGGAGGAATGCCCTGGCTATGGCAATGCGCTGTTTTTCTCCGCCGGAGAGATTGGAACCGGATTCCTGTATGGTAAAATCAAGTCCCTTTTCGTTCAGGTAGTCTCCCATACCGGCACGGATTAATGCCTGTTTGATGTTCTCATCCGAATAGCTTTCATAAAGGGAAACATTGTCCCGCAGTGTGCCGTCTAACACGACGACATTCTGATGAATGAGTGCAATGCTGCGGTAGAGTTCTTTCTTCTGGATATCGCTGATGCTCTGGCTGCCAAAACGGATCTCTCCTTCAAAATGGTTATAATAATGCATCAGCACATACATAAAGGTACTCTTTCCACTTCCGCTGTTTCCGACGATCGCATATTTTTTGCCAGGTTCAAAAGTTACGCTTAAATTATGTAAGACCTCTTCGCCCTCCTCGTAGGAAAAACGTAGATTTTCCACTGAGATTGGCAGTGCTGTTTTTAACTTTTCCCCATGGTCTGCATCTTTCGGCAGGTTTAAGATATCCGTCACCCGCTTTAAAACCGGCTGGCTTGTCTTATAGTCTGCAAGCAGTTTTGAGATCCACTGGATCGGTGTCTGGATATAGTTCATAAGCTGTATGGTTGCGATCAGGATACCGACCGTAACGTAACCTTTTAAAACTAAAATCCCGGCAATTCCCATCATGCACACATCGATCAGGAAACCGACCCCGCCGGAGATGCTTCTTGACATGTTCTGCGTATTGCGAACGGAAAAATGCGTCCTTTCCACTTCCCAGTTACATTTTTCATAATCGGTAAGGATCTCCCGCTCCACATGATAGCTCTTGATGACCTCATAGCCGTTCCAGATGTTTTTCAGTTTTCCGTTGTACCAGTCAAGCACATGGATGTATGATTTCTGGCGCGCTGAAATCTGTTTTCCAAACAAAAACGGCACGATTAACGGCACCGCACAGAGCAGAATCGCCGAAAATGCCAGCCACGGTTCCATCTGGTACAACGTGACCGTCGCGATCAGAAATGTGAGGATCTGGATCACAATGTTTGGCAGACACAGAAAATATTTTTCATCGAGCATACCGATATCATTGTTTAAGATCGATGTATACTCCGCGCTCTTGTGCAGACGGTAACTGTCGAGATCCGTGCTCACAATACTTTTACAGATGTCTTGTCTCACATCCACTAAGACTTTCTGTGAAAACTTCATCTCAAAATAGGAGCCGACATAGCCGAATGCTGCATAACAGACAACGATCACCACCCCTGCAATGCTCGTATGTAACATTTTTTGTGCATCCATGGCGGACACTGCGTCGATCATTTTCTGCATATAGAGTGCAAATAAAACTGCGGCTATGGTTTTTAGGACAGCGAAAAATACCCACGCCATAAGGTGTACTTTGTGCTTTTTGAAATATTCATTCATTGTTATTCTCCTTGCAGTCCATATTTACTTGCAAATATTTTTCGCACATCTCTATAACATGATTTCCATTAATATTTTTTATTCTATCATAGACCATTTTTGCTATTTGGTATTCATTTTTTTCAATTAATATTGTAAATAATTGAAGAAGCTGCTCCTCATCCAATTTATTAATGTATTTTCTTGCTTGTACTAACTTATAGTTATATGAACATAAAATATTCTCAGACTCTATCGTTCCATTTAATGTGAACCGCGAATTTGAGCATCCACCCAAACACATATCCCCATACTTGCACTCACGACACAGCCCTTTCAAATCATCTCTTTTAAAATTTCTATTCCACAAAAATGAATCCTTAGAAAACCATATATCTCGCAATGATCCATCTCTGATATTTCCCTCTATCATTTTCTCATTTCTAATAGAAGTACATCCAACAATATCTCCATTTTGTAAAATACCAACTGATTTTTTTCCTGCCGAACATCCTGCCCAACAAGTATTCTGTTGCATACAAATTTGTTTTTTGTTGTAATAGCCTATTCCATCTGTCAGATGTATCTCTAATTGTCCTTCTTTCTTTTTATACGCAAAATCAATTATTTGTTCAATCATCCCTGGTTCAACAAATAATGTTTGTTGTTTAAGGAAATTACCCATTGGAAGTGTGATCTGTAGCTGCCAGAAATCAACCCCTATCTCCGAAAAGATATCATACATTTCGTCTAATTCTTCAATATTTTCATTGTTGATAGTAGTGGCTACCATTGTCTGTACACCATGATATTTTAATTTTTTTAACGCCAATAAATCTTTTTCAAAAGATCCCTCTTTTCTTATTCTATCATGAGTCTCTTTTACACCATCAATACTTATTGCACAAATTGCAATTCCAGCCTGTTTTATTTTTTCTACTAAATCATCCTCCACAAACCACCCATTAGAAATTATGTTTGTGTAAATTCCAGCTTTACTTAATTTTTCCGCAATCACATACCAATCTTTTTTTGTAGTTGGTTCTCCTCCTGTAAGTGTAACAAATTTTACTCCCATATTCTAAATCTCTCATGGCATTCCTTCCTTTCATATTTTATATATCAACACTTAATAAGTGCTAATAACTTTTTTACTGTAAATCACCTGTTGCAAAAAGACCATGTCAAAACCGGAAAAAAATTTTTTCTGGTTTTGACATGGTCTTTTTATAATATCTATAACATAATATATTTAAAATCTCAGATATGAGGTACATACATATGAAAAAAATATTACATTCCTTTCTCTTAATATTATGTCTCTTCACAATAAATACCAATCATTCTTTTTCTTTGATTGTTAATTCCTACACGCTTATCGCTGACAAGAGCTACCCTATCATCGATACCTATAGCTTGGATTATTCTATCTTCTCCCCAAACATTGTTTCATAAAGATCAGAAAACACCTTTTTATCTAATTCACCACTTGCTGCGGCGCTTACAAAATATGCCTGCTTATACTTTTTACGGCAATATTCTGCCTTTTCTTCTCCCTCCATTCCACTTTCAATCATCTCATTCATATTCCATGCCATTTCCCCTAAAACAAATGTCATTATCGGTGCATTTGCATATTTTCTCACTTTTGGCAAAATATATTCACACAATTCCATGGAATACCGATAGTTTCCAACTGCCCCATAATACTTTGAAAGATTTGCAGCAATACTAAGTTCTTCGATCTCCCATTCTGCCATATATCCTTCCCGCAGGCTGCGCAGCAGCATTTCACAGATTTTTATACTTTTAGGATACTCATCTATTCTGCCATATGCCACAGCCAGCCGCTTTAAAAGTGTAATCTCCTGTTCCCGGAAAGGATATATCACATCACTGTCAAGAAATTTTTTATACTGTGGTACAACTTCTTCTGCAAGCTCTTCTAATGCTTCCACAAGCTGTTCTGCTGTAATGCGCTGCATATAATAATCCAAAAAAGTACTTTCCCGGCGGATATATCTTTGTGTAGATGCGTCTTTTCCAACAAGTTTTTTCATCTGCTCCATATAAAAGTCTGCTTTTTCAAAATCATGCTTTGCCATGGCATCCTCAAAATATTCTCTTTCCTGTATCAGTTCCATATCCCTGCTGACACACACTGCATAATTTTTTTCTGTGATCTGGTACATTTTCTCCATAAGTTGCCGATATGTATCACTTTTCACTTTATGTTTTCCGTTTTCAATTCTGGAAAGTGTTTCTACAGAACAGACTCCCTCACTCAGTTCTTCCTGTGTCATTTTCTTTGCAATTCTTGAAAGCCGTATCATATCACCAACATTATAATTTCCCATATGGCACCTCTTTCTACACTCTGTCACCCGTCGTTTTTATTTTTTGCACCAGTTCCACATTGTCCATGACAAGTGCCGTATAATAAGCCATCGTAAGTTCCACTTGACATTGTTTTTGATATTCCTGCTGCATGTCCTTGTTTCTCTGCATCAGCTCTTTTAACAGTCCTGCCTTCTTAAAATGCAATTCTGCCAGTCCACGCATCGTTCTGCTTTCTTTTACAAGTGTTAACGCCTGTTCAATGTATTCCAGTTCCTTTTGTGCATCTCCTTTTTCTTCCTGTATGCTGGCAAGTTCTTTCAGAATGGACATTTCAGCCTGTTCCTTGATTTTTTTCGAATCATACTTTCTTGTAAAAAGCAGCATTCTTTTCAATTCTGCCTCTTTCCATGAAATATCTTCCGAAAACTGAATCAGCCCCAAAAAAAGTTTTATCTCCATTTCACTGTATAAATCAGAAGTATTTTTCCTCTTTCCAAAAAAAGGTTTTGTCAAAAGTATCGCCTCATTTAATACAGCCTTGATTTCTTCTTTTGATGCACCACGTTTCTGTAACAGTTCTGCCTTTCCCCAGAGATAATATTGTTCATGAACCGCCTGCTTCTTTGGCATTATACTTTGATATTTCCGTAACAGTTTATCTGCAGCATCCATATTTTTTTCTGCCATGCTATGGTCGATTTCTTTTCGCAGCCGGAACAAGTTGTAATCTTTCTCATTCAATAACAATTCAAATTCAAGAACCTGCTTTCCTATTCTTGACAACAATGTCGCACTGACTAATGAATCCACCTCACGATATCCCTCTTCAATCCGGAACATCGTTGCTGGTGAACAAATTCCTTCACAAACCTGTGTCATGGACAATCCATACTTCTCCCGATAATACGACAATGCAATCCCTACCGTATTTAATTTCATCTTCTGCCCCTCTAAAACTTTTCTGTCAGGCAGCAGAATATAAATTCCATAAATATTCTACTCCTATAAAGAAAAACCTGTTATGTTTTCTCATCCACACATAACAGGCTTTCTGGTACTACACTTATTTCTCCATTGCTTCTTCCGGTTTCTCCACTGCGGAAATTGCAGCTTTCTGCATCGGGATACGGCAGTTCTTGTTATTACCGAACTCAACGATCACGGTATCATCTGCGATATCGATCACGGTGCCGTAAAACCCGCTTGTTGTCAGTACGGTATCACCGACTGCAAGTTCGGACAGCATTGCATTTTTCTTCTTTGCTTCTTTCTGCTGCGGACGGATCATGAAAAAGTACATGAAACCAAATAAAACTACTAACCAGATAATCATACCGCCCCAGCCTGCTGCTGTGGATGCGGATGAAGTGGATGCTAAAATTGACATCTTCTCAGTTCCTCCTAAATTTAATAGACATTACAATACATAATACACAAAATGGGCTTTTTAGACAAGCACTTTACCAAATTTTATGATTAATTTATTTTTAGCCGTTCTGTTTTTCTTTCTCGCGGTTGATCTGTCCCATACCGTACAGTTTTTCTTCCTTATAAGAATGGAATCTGCCCTCGTCGATGGCATCGCGTATCTCTTCCATCATCGTATTGTAAAAATACAGATTATGGAGCACGCATAGTCTCATGCCAAGCATTTCTTTTGCTTTTAGCAGGTGGCGTACATATGCCCTGCTGTATCGGCGGCAGGTCGGACATCCGCAGCCCTCTTCGATCGGGCGCATATCTTTTTCATATTTCTGATTGAACAGGTTGATCTTTCCCTGATTGGTATACACATGACCATGGCGTCCATTTCTGGTCGGATATACACAGTCAAAGAAATCGACTCCGCGCTCTACGCCCTCTAAAATGTTTGCCGGGGTTCCGACTCCCATCAGGTAGGTCGGTTTGTGAAGCGGCAGATACGGAACGGTTTCATCTAAAATATGATACATTTCCTCATGCGTCTCGCCGACCGCAAGTCCACCGACTGCATAGCCGTCTAAATCCAGTTCTGAGATACGTTTTGCATGATCAATACGGATATCCGAATAGATAGCCCCCTGGTTGATTCCAAATAACATCTGATGACAGTTGACCGTTCCCTCCTCGGCGTTCAACTGCTGCATTTTGGTTTTACATCGCTCTAACCATCTGGTTGTCCGCGCCACGGAAGCCTCCACATAGCTTCTGTCTGCAAGTGCGGGAGCACATTCATCAAACGCCATTGCGATCGTAGAACCAAGGTTCGATTGGATCTGCATGCTCTCTTCCGGTCCCATGAAAATTTTTGCACCGTCAATGTGGGAATGGAAATAAACTCCCTCCTCCTTGATCTTGCGCAGCCCGGCAAGGGAAAATACCTGAAATCCGCCGGAATCTGTGAGGATTGGACGATTCCACGACATGAATTTATGGAGTCCGCCGACTTCGCGGATCAGTTTATCCCCGGTGCGGACGTGCAGATGGTAGGTATTTGACAGTTCTACCTGGCATTTGATCTGCTCTAAGTCCTCGGTGGATACGGCACCTTTGATGGCCGCAACGGTGCCGACGTTCATGAATACCGGGGTCTGTATATCACCGTGGACGGTGTGCAGGATTCCGCGTTTGGCGCGGCCTTCCTGTTTTAGTAGTTCGTACATTGTTTATAATCTCCTTTTTTCTTTATATGAAATGGGGGCGAAACTCTGGTAAAGGCTGTGAGCGCATGGAAAGCTTTCCATGCGAATTTACTGTTTTGGAGAGTTTCGCTTTGGCTGTTTTTACATGTATGAAAATATCATCTGTCTTTACCGGATAATTGATCCAATAAATCAAAATAGTTCTCGAAGGTTTTGCGGCAGCAGGATGGGTTGTCTATCACGATTCCATCCACTTTCAAACCTAGGAGGGCAAATGACATGGCAACGCGGTGGTCTTCATAGGTTGTCACAATGCCAGCGGACGGGATTCCTGGTTTTATTGTGATGGCATCCGGCTCTTCGGTACATGTGATTCCACGTTTGGTCAGTTCCTCTGACATGGCATGGAGTCGGTCACATTCCTGTCCGCGTATATGTCCGATGTGGGTGATATGTACGTCGGAGTTGCAGAACGGTGCCATCGCAGCGAGAGTCAATGCCTGATCTGAAAAATCGTTCATATCGATCTCAATTCCTTTTAGTGTATCTTCAGCGGGTCCGGTCACTTCAATCCCGTCTGCTTTTTCTGTGACGGTACAGCCCATCTGTGCAAGCACATCCAAAAACTTCATATCGCCCTGGCTGTTGTCCTTGTGCACATGTTTTACAAGTGTCCTGCCGCCTGTGATCGCAGCTGCCGCATAAAAATAACACGCTGCCGAAACATCCGGTTCGATCTGATAATGTTTTTTCTGATAGACGGCTTTCGGATCAATCCGATAATTTTTTCCGCCATATTTTACCTCCACACCCGCATCCGCTAACATTTTTCTTGTGATGCGGATATAGGAACCGTCTGTTTTCTCACTTGTGATGTGGATGTCTAATCCCTGCGGTATCATCGGTGAGATAAGCAAAAGTGCACTTAAAAACTGAGTGCTCTTGCTGATGTCAAGTGACAACTGCAGTGGGTTTCCATCTGCCTTTGACTGATCTGCGCCGGCTTTTGGATTTCTCCGTCCACAAATCTTCACCGGCAGATGCCCTTCTGTTTCCAGATAAGTGATATTCGCACCAACTCCGGTGAGCAGTGAAAATAACTCCTGCATCGGTCTTTTTTTCATCTGCTCTGAAGCTTCAATCGTATATTCCCCGTCGGAAAAACCAAGCATTGCCGTCAGAAAACGGGCGGCTGTCCCGGCACTTCCGACATTGATCACTGCCTGTTTCTTGGGAATATTTCCACCACAACCTAAAACAGTAACCGCCTTTTCCGACTCATTGATATCTACCATAAACCCCAAAGATACCAGACTCTCCAGAAAATGCCTTGAGTCATCAGAAAACAGCACTCCTTCTAACTTCACTTCACCATCCGATAAAGCTGCCATCAAAAGTGCACGGTTTGTCATGCTCTTAGATCCCGGCACATCCACCGTCCAGTCGACCGGTCTATCTAATCTTTTTACCTCATATTGTTCCTTCATATATTTTCATCCCTGCTATCAGTTTTCCTGCCTTTAAGCGCTTTTCCCATTTTAACATATTCCTGTTGTCACGAAAAGAGAAATCTTTTATAATGATTAAGATATATAATCTTATAATACACATTTTCAGGAGGAATATTTCATGGCTGGTTCATCATTCGGTACAATTTTTAAAATTACAACATGGGGCGAATCCCACGGGAAGGGACTCGGCGTTGTGGTGGATGGATGTCCTGCCGGACTGCCTCTTGATGAAAATGACATTCAGAAATTTTTAAACCGCAGGAAACCGGGTCAGTCAAAGTTTACCACCCCGCGGAAAGAAGATGACGCAGTCGAGATTTTATCCGGCGTGTTTGAGGGAAAAACAACCGGTACGCCGATCTCTCTTGTCGTGTACAATCAGAACCAGAAATCCAAAGATTACAGTGAGATTGCGTCCTATTACCGTCCGGGACATGCGGACTATACTTTCGACCAGAAATACGGTTTCCGCGATTACCGCGGTGGCGGACGTTCCTCCGGGCGCGAGACGATCGGACGTGTTGCAGCCGGTGCGATCGCTGTCAAAATATTAAACCAGCTCGGCATCACATTTTTGACTTACACCCGTTCCATCGGGCCGATCAGTATTTCATCACAGAATTTTGATGCCGCACAGATCAATGAAAATCCGCTCTACATGCCGGATGCCGACGCTGCGGAAAACGCAGAAAATTATTTAAATGCCTGCATCGCCGAACAGAATTCCTCCGGTGGTGTTGTAGAATGTATCATCCAAGGTGTTCCCGCCGGACTTGGCGATCCTGTCTTTGAAAAATTAAATGCGAATCTCGCAAAAGCAGTCATGTCGATCGGTGCAGTAAAAGGTTTTGAGATCGGTGACGGATTTGACGTTGCGAAAGCAACCGGAAAAAACAATAACGACGCCTTCCGCATCGGTGCTGACGGCAGGCCGGTCAAAACAACCAACCATGCCGGAGGTATTTTAGGCGGAATGAGCGACGGAAGTGACATTATCCTGCGCGCCGCGATCAAACCTACACCATCCATCGCTGCCCCCCAGCAGACTGTCAATAAAGATGGGGAAGAAATTGATGTGAGCATCAAAGGACGCCATGATCCGATCATCGTTCCACGCGCCGTGGTCGTTGTGGAGTCCATGGCTGCCGTAACTCTTGTGGATGCCCTTTTTACAAATATGAGCGCAAGGATGGATTCTCTTGAAATGTTTTATCAACACTAATACTTTATAATTCATAGGACGTAATTTCCTATGAAGATTCGGGGTGTCAAAAGGTGGCTCACAACTTAGCTGCTGGCAAATTGCACAAAGCCGGGACTGTTTTTGTGACTTTAGTAGAAAATTAGTAAATCTTAGTATGCCTGTCTATTTACAGTAATGTTCTGCCACGGACGGCAGAACAAGGCTTCACGAGCCATGGAAGGCTCGTTGAATGCCGTTTACGTCACTCTGTGAAAAACTGATTCAGGCATACTTAGTTTTTCTTATTTTCGGACAACGGAACAAAACAAGTTCGGTTTTGTGCAATTTGACAGACCCAAAATTGAAAACCACCTTTTGACACCCGAATCCTATGAATCTTATGAATTATAAAATGCCGTCCATTCCTGGTCGGCATTTTTTGTTATTCTTATGTAAGTAAACTAAGTATCATCTGGGCAGTCTCTGTCAGTCCCGTCCCGTTATCCATACTTCTCTTTTGCATATAGCGATGAGCTTCCTCCTCTGTCAGGTTGTTACGTTCCATCAAGAGTGCTTTTGCTTCACTGATCAGATTCATCTCTTTCTCCGACCGCTCCTTCGGTTTTTGTCTTGCCTTTTTCCGTCTGCGTGTAATCGTGTATTCCATCATTTCAACGGTCTGGAGCAGTTCATTGATCTTTAGCGGTGTCGATAAACAGACCAGATTTTCCACATCACGCTCACCACAGTTTCCCGGTGATGCCACGAGCAGCATTTCAAACTGAGGGGGGAGATATTCATGTAATTCCGTATACATCATATCCACAAAACGGTAACCACATACCATGATCCCTCCGTCCAGTTCATTTGCATTCTGTAAAGCCTGGGCGCCTGTCGTGCAGACGGCATCCACATGATGACCGTTCTGCATCAGGATCTTTTTGATATTACGCGCAGTATCCTGTTTCGGAAATGCAACGATAATGTTTGTCAAATCTTTTCCCCTTCATTCCTATATCAGATTTTATACAGGTAATTATTGATCTCCCAATCGGAAACCTGCGCACGATAATCTGCCCATTCCGATTTTTTGGCCTCAATATATTTTTCCGTCGCGTGTCTGCCCAGCACGTTCTGTAAATATTCGTCTTTTTCAAATTCTGCAAGTGCCTCTCCAAGGTCAGCCGGAAGTTCCTCGATACCGAGTTTATTTTTCTGTGACATACGCATCTCAAAAACATTTTCCGTCACTGCTGCCGGCGGCTCAATCTGATTCCGGATACCATCAAGTCCTGCCTGTAAGCACACCGCAAGTGTCAGATACGGATTGGCTGCGGAATCCGGACATCTGAGTTCCACCCTTGTACCCTCGCCTCTTGTAACCGGAATACGGATGAGTGGGCTGCGGTTTGTCACAGACCATGCAATATAGATTGGTGCCTCATATCCCGGAACCAGACGCTTATAGGAATTGACAAGCGGATTGGTAATCGCCGCCATTCCTTTCATATGTTTCATCAGACCGCCGATAAACCAGTATGCTTCTTTGCTGAGTCCTAACTCGCCGTCCGGATCGTCAAAAATATTTTTTCCGTCCTTGCAGAGTGACATATTCACATGCATACCGGAACCGTTGATTCCAAATTTCGGCTTTGGCATAAAACTTGCAAACATTCCATGACGTTTTGCGATCGTTTTGACAGCCAGTTTAAATGTCATGATATTGTCTGCTGTTTTGACCGCCTCATCATAACGGAAATCGATCTCATGCTGTGCCGGTGCAACCTCATGATGGGAAGCTTCAATCTCATATCCCATATCCTCTAACGTCAGCACCATATCACGTCTCGCATTTTCACCCAGATCGATCGGTCCAAGATCAAAATATCCGGCACGCTCCGTGCTGATCGTGGTCGGCTGCCCATCCTCATCCTGATTAAACAGGAAAAATTCACATTCCGGTCCGACATCAAAACGATATCCCATCTGCGTTGCATCTTCCACTGCCTTCTTTAAGATATAACGTGGATCACCCTCAAAAGGTTTTCTGTCCGATGTATAAACATCACAGATGATCCTTGCAACCTTTCCCTGCTGCGGACGCCACGGGAAAATTACAAACGTGTCAAGATCCGGATACAGATACATATCCGACTCCTCGATACGGACAAATCCCTCAATGGACGAACCGTCAAACATACATTCATTACTTAATGCTTTCTCTAACTGACTGGACGTGATCGCCACATTCTTTAAAGTTCCAAACATATCCGTAAACTGCAGACGGATAAATTCCACATCCTCTTCCTCTACCATATTAAAAATATCCTGTTTCGTATACCTGCTCATCAAAAATCACTCCTTCTTCATATACTGCAACACTTTATCGTAAGCCATCGGCCCTCCAAATAAATCGAGTGCGCTTCCAATGGTCACATTCAATCTGTTATTCCCCAGTTTCTTCAGTTCCAAAAGGTCTTCAAAACTGCCAACGCCCCCGGCATAAGTGACCGGTATCTTTCCCCATTCGCCGAGCATCTTTACCAGTTCCTTTTCAATCCCTTTTGCTTTTCCTTCGACATCCACAGCATGGATCAGGAATTCATCACAATAGGATGAAAGTTCGTCCAATAGTACGGTGCTGACCTCTTCATCTGTAAACTCCTGCCATCGGTCTGTCACTATATAATAGGTATCTTCTTTTTTTCTGCAGCTTAAATCAAGCACTAAACGCTCCCGTCCCACTGCAGCATTTAAGCGTTTTAAATTATCATAATTGATCTTTCCATCCCGGAACACATACGAAGTAACGATCACATGACTCGCTCCGGCATCCAGAAACTCTTTTGCATTTTCCGCTGTAACTCCACCACCGATCTGAAGTCCGCCGGGATATGCCCGCAGTGCATGTTCTGCCTGTTCACGCGTCGCTTTGTAATACTCACTGCTCACCGGATTCAAAAGAATAATATGCCCTCCTTTGATTCCTTCTTTCTGATACAGCTTTGCAAAATAAGCGGCATCCTGCTCCGCCACAAAATTCTCCGCTGCCTGGTCTCCGGCATCCTTTAAACTTCCACCAACGATCTGTTTAACTTTTCCGTTATGGATGTCGATACAGGGACGAAACTCCATAATTTTCCCCCTTTTTCTTCTCTTCTTTTTTCACAGAATAACATATTTTATCTGTGATGTTCTCTTTTATTTAGGTAAAAAATGGGCGACGTATGCCCGTGCTCTGGCCCCGTCGCCTAAAGCCATCATATCACACATCAAATCATTTGTGAACCATAATTTCTATAAGGTTTTTTCACACGTTTTATTATTACTTCTAATATATATCTATTTTTTATAAATTCACACTTATATTACATTGACAGAGTATTTTTTTTTTGCTATGATACAGAAACTAATATATCTTTTTCATACAATTCAATACGAAGAAAGTGAGGAAAATAAAATGGGAACAATTATTGGTGAAGGTATTACTTTTGATGATGTGTTATTAGTTCCACAGTATTCAGAAGTTACACCAAACATGATTGATCTGACAACGCATCTTACCAAAAAGGTCGTTTTAAATATTCCTATGATGAGCGCTGCCATGGATACCGTTACAGAACACAGAATGGCCATTGCAATGGCAAGACAGGGCGGTATCGGTATTATCCACAAAAACATGTCGATCCAGGCACAGGCCGATGAGGTAGATAAGGTAAAGCGTTCTGAAAATGGCGTTATCACGGATCCATTTTACCTTTCCCCGGATCATACATTACAGGATGCCGAAGATCTGATGCGCAAATTCCGCATCTCCGGTGTGCCGATCTGCGAAGGTGGCAAATTAGTCGGTATCATCACAAACCGTGATTTAAAATTCGAGACAGATTTTACCAAAAAGATCAGTGAAAGCATGACTTCCGAGAATCTGATCACAGCTCCGGAGGGCATCACTTTAGAGGAAGCAAAAAAGATCCTCGCAAAAGCAAGAAAAGAAAAACTTCCGATCGTAGATAAGGATTTCCACTTAAAAGGACTGATCACGATCAAAGATATTGAAAAACAGATCAAATATCCGCTCTCTGCCAAAGACGAGTTAGGCCGTCTGCTCTGCGGTGCCGGTGTCGGTATCACAGGAAACATGATGGAACGTGTAGAAGCTTTAGTAAAAGCGCACGTCGATGTGATCGTTGTTGACTCTGCACATGGACATTCCAAAAATATATTAGAGGCAGTCAACAAGATCAAAACTGCCTACCCGGATCTGCAGGTCATCGCAGGAAATGTTGCTACCGGTGATGCAACACGCGATCTGATCAAAGCAGGTGCTGACGCAGTCAAAGTCGGTATCGGACCTGGTTCTATCTGTACCACCCGTATCGTTGCAGGTATCGGTGTTCCTCAGGTTTCCGCTATCATGGACTGCTACAACGCTGCAAAAGAGTTCGGTGTTCCGATCATTGCAGATGGTGGTATCAAATATTCCGGAGACATGACAAAAGCTCTCGCTGCCGGTGCCAATGTATGTATGATGGGCAGCATGTTTGCAGGATGTGACGAAGCTCCGGGTACTTTTGAACTGTATCAGGGAAGAAAATACAAAGTATACCGCGGTATGGGATCTCTTGCAGCCATGGAAAACGGCAGTAAAGACCGTTACTTCCAGGAAGGAGCAAAGAAACTTGTTCCGGAAGGCGTTGAAGGACGTGTTGCATACAAAGGTTCCGTGGAAGACACTGTATTCCAGTTAGTCGGCGGTATCCGTTCCGGTATGGGTTACTGTGGCTGCCCGACCATCGAGGACTTAAAAGAGAAGAGCAAATTCGTTAAGATCTCCGCAGCAGCTCTCCGTGAGAGTCATCCACATGACATTCACATCACCAAAGAGGCTCCGAATTACAGTATTGACGAATAATCCTCTTTCCGATATAATATATGGTAAATTTTAAACATTCCGGTGCTATTTTTGTTATAGTGCCGGAAAATTTTATATTTTAATGAGGTGAAATTTCGTGGACGCAAGTGCCATATCACAGATTATTTTTCTAATTATTTTATTAATTTTCTCTGCTTTTTTTTCATCCGCAGAGACGGCTCTTACGACCGTAAATAAAATCCGGATGCGTACACTCGCAGATGACGGAAACAAACGCGCCGAACGGGTACTTCGTATTACAGACGACTCCCACAAGATGCTCAGTGCGATCTTAATCGGCAACAACATCGTTAATCTCTCCGCCTCCTCACTGGCAACCACGCTTGCAATCAAGCTCTGGGGCAGCGTCGGCGCAGGTATTGCAACCGGTATCCTTACGTTTCTGATCCTCGTCTTTGGTGAGATTTCTCCAAAAACTTTTGCGACACTTTATGCGGATCAGATTTCGATCGCCTATTCCGGTATTATCGGTTTTCTTATGAAAATACTGACTCCTGTGATTTTTCTGGTAAATCAGTTTTCCATGGGCTTTTTATTTTTACTGCATATGGATCCAAAGGCAAACAACAATCAGATGACAGAGGAAGAACTCCGTACCATCGTGGATGTCAGCAAAGAAAACGGTGTCATCGAATCAGAAGAACATGAGATGATCAACAATCTGTTTGATTTTGGTGATGCGCAGGCAAAGGAAGTTATGATTCCAAGACCTGATATGACTTTTGCAAATGTAAATAATACTTATGACGAACTGATTGATATTTTTCAGGAAGACAAATTTACCAGACTTCCTGTCTATGAGGATACGACCGATAACGTCATCGGTATCCTGAACATGAAAGATCTTCTCCTCTGCAAGGACAAGGAGCATTTTTCCGTGCGGGATATCATGCGTGAACCTTATTTTACTTTTGAGCACAAAAATACCGCAGAACTTTTTATTGAGATGCGTAAGTCATCTATCTCCCTTGCAATCGTACTCGACGAGTACGGTGCAACTGCCGGTCTTATCACGCTTGAGGATCTCTTAGAGGAGATCGTGGGTGAGATCCGTGATGAATACGACACGGATGAAGAAGATCCGATCCTGCCGCTTAATGACCGCGAATTTATCGTTTCCGGTTCCACCAATCTGCAGGATCTCTGCGATGAGTTAGATCTTAATTTCAGTTCCGAAGATTATGATACGATCGGCGGATATCTGCTCGGTCTCTTAGATCATCTGCCGGAAAAAAATGAGATCATCATCACAGATGACAATGTGCTTCTCCGCGTCGAACAGATGGACAAAAACCGGATTGAGAAAGTTTACATAAAAAAACCGGACTTTCCACCGGATGAATCAGACAAACAATAAACAATAGAAAGAAACGGATATAAAAATACCGGCCTGCAGCCTCAGATTTTATCTGATTTTGCAAGCCGGTATTTTTTATCCTTCTTATTTCGGTTTTTATTCAATATCGCACAGATCACTTCCTGCTTCGGAACGGAACCGGAATGCATCCTCTACTCCATGATAAGAAATTGAAAAACTTCCCTCCATATCCAGATAGGAATGCGCTGCTGCGATCGCGTCTAAAAATTCTGCAATATTTTCCAGAAAACCTTCTGCACATTCCGGTGAACTGCACGCTTCTTCCTCAATCTTTTCATCAATATACAGGCGAAGTGTAAAATCATCCATATCGCTCTCATTGTCCACTTCCGCTTTCTGTAAATAGGAATTGGTGCAATTCTTAAACAGATTTCTTACATAGGATGCCGTAGAAGAAATTCGTGACTGCGAAATATCCTCCGCCTCTAAATATATCTTGTAACTGATTTTTAAACTATTGTCTGCCATTTTTTCTTTCTCCCGTTTTTTATTTATACTTATATCACATTTTGTAAAATGGATCGGTATATCCTTTGCTATTTCTTTGTGGTGACTGCTTTTACCTTAGACCAGCCCGAATAGATCTTTTTTGATTTTCCATTCACTTTTACAGTCTTATAGGTGCGGATGCGTATGTAATATTTCTTTTTTGATTTTAATTTTGTGACATCCAGTTTTACCTTTTTGGTATTATTGACGTTCTTTGTCACAACCGATTTTTTGAATTTCGCATCCACTGCATACTGGATCTGGTAACCGCTTGTCTGTTTTGCCTGCTTCTTCCACGACACGGTAAATGCCTTTTTCTTTGCTTTCACCCCGGAAATCACAGTGCCTTTAGGAACGATCTGGAATGTCTTTTGATATTTTCCACTATACTTGCCTTTCATCACAATGGTGACGGTATAAATACCGGCATTTTTTCGTCCAGACGGTTTCTTTACCTTATAATCCGTTCCTTCTTTTAATTTCTTGCCAGCAGTATTTGTCACTTTTATAGTCGGCATATGTGCCTTTCCATCATAAGCATATGTGGTTTTTGAAAGCTGGATTTTCTTTACGTCCAAATAAGTGCCCACCGTTTCCGTCTTTCCACAGACACTGCACTTACGTTTTATTTTTCCACTTTCTTTGTACTCGTTCCATTGATGCCCGGTTGCGGGGATCACATTCTGTGCCGTCAGCACTTTTCCACAAACACTACAGTGATTTCCCTCTGTCAGTCCGGTTGTCTCACAAGCTGCCTCCACTGCAGCATCCGTAACCGGTACATGTCCTGCAGCCGGGATGACAGTCTGTTCTGTCAGTACTTTTTCACAGACACTGCAATGACTTCCTTCTGTCAGTCCGGTTGTCTCACAAGCTGCCGCTACCGCGTCATCTGTAACCGGTGTATGTCCTGTGGCTGGGATGACAGTCTGCTCAACCAGTACTTTTCCGCAGACACTGCAATGGCTTCCTTCCGTAATACCGGCGGTTTCACAAGCAGCTGCCACCTCAGGATCTATCACAACTGTATGTCCTGTGGCTGGGATTTCTTCCATATAACTATTTCCGCAGATCGTACAGGTATACTCTCTTGTTCCGGCTTTTTCACAGGCTGCATCTGCAAGTATACTTGCATTGTAATTATGCAGACATTTTGTGACCACAGCACTGTTGTGTTTGCCATCTTCCATGGCAGCTGCTTTTATCACCGGATATTCGGAGCTGTTCCATAAAAAATCCGATTGATATAACATCCGCGTACCAGATGTCACCGGATTACTTTTATCCGTGGTATAATAGATTTCTGCCTCCTTATTATAACAGGACATTCCTATCTTTGATCCACTTGCATTTTCGTTCACAGATATCCATGGGCTGCCAACACTATCCATTTCTGTTGCAGGCAGATATCCTTCCCAATAGCTTTCCTCCGCATGATGTTTTTTAGAATAACTGCTGGATGTGTCATAATAATCATCATTCCGCAGAAAATAGGTATATCCAACGTTATCGCTTCCGTTATCATTCCAGGTACAGTCGACATTATACCAGTTATTTTCCAACTTTATCTTATTCCACTCATGATCAAAACTAGTCACTGCCACGGTATCAATACCGGTTCCATTGCACATCATCTCAAATGTCTGGGCATATCCTGCACATACCGTCTTATTCGTACATAAAACACTGTATACGGACTGTGAATATTCTGTATTTTCTGTTGCAAAATCGCTATTTACAAGATCATGATTATATTCAACCTTTTGAATGATCAGATCATGTATGGTTTGTACTTTTTCGTCCTCTGTGCTGCATTCATCAATCTGTTTCTGCCAGGTGTCAACCTGCGCTTTTACTTTTTCAGTTTCCTCCATCCGTTCTGCACCCTTGCCAAACGCAGGATAAATACCAAATATCATAGAAACTTTTTTGTCTGAGTATGTAATTGTATAAATCGTCGCATTTAAAAAATAATATTGTGGTTTTGAATACCGAAACATCCGCAATACCTTTTTTTGCTTTTCTTTTTCAAGAGTGCTTCCCGATATCGCCTTCATCCGGTACGTTCCCGTATTCGTTGTCACTGCATCCGTTTCTGTCGTCAGATATTTTGCACATATGGCATCCAGATCATCCCAGTATTTTTTTTCCTCATCCGATAACTGTTCATAAAAATAATCACTTCCATACTTTTCCCAGTCATCGGCAGATATACCTGTCATCCGAAACAATGACTGTTCCGCAACGTCATCTTCCTCTACAGACTCATAATCCTCATCATCTGCTTCTTCTGTTTTTTCTTCAAACGAAAAACGACCGACCGGTAATTCTGTATCTGTCAGAATTTCATCCGCATAAATGCTGTTACCATCCCCGGAAAACAAAAATGTCAGACTGCAAAAAACCACCGCCAATATTCCTGTTTTAAATTTTGTTCTTTTCATATGCATCCCTATTCTTACTCGTATCAAATATTGTTTTCATACCGTCCCAGTTTATCATGCAGCATTTTACCCAGACTAAAAACCGCTTCTTTCTCACTGGCACTCCACGTTCATTATACCTTCCTCTCCGTCATCAAACAAGTCTTATCCCTTGTATCTTTTGTATTTTTCCACAATCTTTTCTGTCAGGATTCTTCGATCAACTCCGAAAGCGGCGCAAATGTGTATCCCATTTCTTCCCATTTTGTCAGCAGCTCATCTAAAATCTCTCCATTCGTCTTTGAAGTGCTGTGCAATAAAACGATCGCTCCTGGATGGATTCTCGTCAGCAATTTATCAAATGCCTCTTCCTTCGTCGGCTGATCATCCACATTCCAGTCCACATAGGCAAGGCTCCAGAAAAATGTATGGTATCCAAGTTCTTTTGCCATCTCAAGGTTTTTTGTACTGTATTTTCCCTGTGGCGGGCGGTAATATTTTATCATTTCTTTGCCTGTGACTGTCTGGTACAATGACGCGACATCATCCATCTCTTTCTGAAACGAGGTCATGTCTGATATTGATGACATATCTGGATGATGATAAGTATGATTGCCGACAGCATGCCCTTCTGCCTCTATACGTTTTACAATATCCGGTGCACTCTCAAGAAAATGTCCCACAACAAAAAATGTCGCTTTTGCATTATGCTTTTTTAAAGCATCCAAAATCGGCTCTGTATTTCCATTTTCATAGCCGCAGTCAAATGTCAGATAAATAACATTTTTACTTTTATCTCCCACATACCACGCGTTGTATTTTTTTAATTCATCTGCCGTCACATTGCCGGTCGGCTGGGTTCCCTCCGCTCCAAAGCCCAGTCCCCAGTTATCTGCCTGATTCTGGACAGACACTGTCTCCACTGTTTTTTTCATCTGCTGTTTCTGCAGCGAACCTGCGCCCCAGCCTAAAAAGAACATAAAAACAAACAGTGCCGTCACTTTTAAAATTTTCTTTTTGTTATGGTTCATGTTTTTCCCTTCCATCCCGATTATTGATATTGCATAACATCTACGCATCGCTATCATGCATGAATGCTATACTTTACAATATTTCTTTTTGTATTCTATGTGGGAAGGCGCATGTACCATGCCCGGAAATATTGATCCCTGTATAAAAAACAAAGAGCCTGACATTTCTGTCATACCCTCCGGGTAAATCCATCTTAAAAATAAATGGTTGGATAACGCTTTTTCTCCGGTTTCCATTATTGTAACCTGATATTTTTTTTCCTGTTCAGGCTGATTAATCCATATATCGAATTGTTTCTGATATTCCTGCAAATTTTCTGCTACATAATCAGGACATAAATATCCACCGTTTTTACACCTTTTTTAACATTGTATACAACGATAAATAAGAATTTCCTTTGTAATAAGCTAATCCATTATTCCAAACTATAATCCTGTTACTTTTATACATATTATCAATTGCCTTATTCAATTCACCTTTTGCATATCCACAACCTATTACATTCTGATACATAGCCGGATAATCAATAGAATTTTTTAAATTTGAATAACTTGCATATATTTGCCCATTATATCCGCAATCTCTTAAAAATTCAATTAAGAAATCTCCATGTTTTATTTTCTTACCATGTACCACAGCATTTTTTTCAATTATATTATCATATTTTTCACTTATATATGTATCTATTATGCCAACGCTATCATCACAAAATTTTATATTTCTTATTATGACAAAATTATTTATGGTTTTGACCCCAACATCATGAAATATAAAACAATTACTTTTAGTAATATTTTTATTAGACATCATCACATAAACAAAAAAGTATTGTATACTGACATTTTTATTTTTGTCACATACAATACTTTTCTTATCTGTATTCTTTTAAAAATTCTCTGCTCAGACTGCAATGCAAATCTTTTCTTTGCCCTTACTCATAGCGCAATGCATCGATGACTTCCATCTTTGAAGCCTTGTTCGCCGGGTAATATCCGAAAAATACACCGGTCAGCATAGAGAAGAACAGTGAAAGCATGATCGCCGTTACAGAAGGATGCACCGTCATAATAATATAATTTGCATATTGAGAGTACATATTCTGAATGACAAATCCTGCCACTTTTCCAAGCAGTGCCCCGATTCCTATACCAATCAGTATACCGATGATACCTCCGATCAGACAAAGCATGATCGCCTCTATGACAAACTGCATACGGATGGTACGTCTTTTGGCACCAAGCGCCATACGGACACCGATCTCTCTTGTACGCTCCGTGATGGACACCAGCATGATATTCATAACGCCGACACCACCCACGATCAGTGAAATCGCTGCAATACCGGAAACCGCGATCGTGATCACGTTGAGTACCGTATTGATCATGCCAAGATCAGATGCCATATTGTATGCACTGACGTGGAAATTTTTGTTGTTTGCATACATCTCATCAAAATAAGATAAAACATCCGTTGTTGCCTGATTGACATCTGCAAGAGGATCGATCATAAGATTAAAATAATCATAACCAGTCCTGTCAGTCCCCTGCAGTTTAAAACAGGTCTGAAGAGGGATCATCAATTCTGTTACACGGTCTTTTTCCGGTATGGACGTGTCCACTTTTCCAAATAATGCTTGGTTATATACATAAACGCCAACTACAACAAAATCAAAAATTCCGCCATCCGATGTTGCAACAGAAAGTGTTTCACCGATCGGATCTTTACCTGCAAAATATCTCTCTGCCATCGTATCTGCAATCAGGCATACTCTCTTTTTCCCCTGATTATCTGCCTTTGTCAGATTTCTTCCGGCATGCATTTCCAGTTTCATATACTCTAAATATTCCGGTGTGATACCATCAATATTGACATTTGCATAATTCTTGGAATCAGCATCATCTTTAATGGTTCCTGAACCAAGATAGTTCTGTGCTGCAACACCTGTTACCTCATCCGGATATTTTTCAATCAATCCATCGATCATATCCTGTGTAACATAATCACTGTCTGTCATCTCCGGCTGTTCCCAGGTAGCCCAGTCCTCATCATTTTCCGGATAACGTGCCTCGACATACGCCTGTACCATATTTCCACCAAGTGAATTCATGGTTGCCGTCAGCGTACTCTGTATGGAACCACCGATCGTCGTGATAATGATCACCGAACTGATACCGATGATGATTCCAAGCATCGTCAGAAGAGAACGCATCTTGTTGCTGGAAATACTCGTGATTGCCTCTTTGATATTTTCCCAAAACATTAATGTTCACCTCCGTTATCCGCCACGATCTGACCATCTAACAGAGTAACGATACGCTCTGTTTCCTGTGCAAGCTCCTGGGAATGTGTGATCAGGACAATTGTTTTCCCCTGTTCCTCATGAAGTTTGTGGAACAGATCCATGACCATATGACCTGTCTTCGAATCGAGTGCTCCGGTCGGCTCATCTGCAAGAATGATCGCCGGATCATTGATCATGGCACGGGCGATCGCAACACGCTGTTTCTGACCACCGGAAAGTTCGTTTGGTCTGTGATCCGCACGGTCTTCCATTCCTACCATTTTGAGCATTTCCATGGCATGTTCTTTTCCGTTTTTGGAATGTTCCTCTCCATATAGTAATGGAACCATAACATTTTTTAATGCATTGGCTCTCGGAAGGAGATTAAAGTTCTGAAATACAAAACCAATCCTGCGGTTTCTGATCGCACTCCGTACTTCATCCGACATTCCATTGACATCCTGTCCCTCCAGATAATAATCTCCCTGTGTCTGGCGGTCGAGGACTCCTATAATATTCATAAGTGTACTCTTACCGGAACCGGATTCACCGACAATGGAAACAAATTCCCCTTTATTTACGGTAAGGTTGATTCCATGTAAAATTTCAAGTTCATTTGGTTTTCCCAAATAATATGTCTTAACGATATTTTCCATTCGGATTACTGGTTCACTCACTACTCATTTCCCTCCACGCTGGTGCTCATACCTTCTGCATCTGAGGTTTCATCTGTAGATGCGCCTGTTCCCATATCCTGCTCGGAATACATCTGTTCCGGTGTAAACTGCTGTCCTTCTGTCACCGTTCCGGAGTAATCATAAATTAATTTATCTCCTTCTGCCAGATCTCCACCGGTTACTTCCGTATAGTAATCTACTTCTTCACCAACTGTGATATTCTTCTTCACCGCTGTAGCAGAACCGTCTGCATTTGCCTCTGCAACAAGTACGTATGTATTTCCGTCATCATCCGTCTTGACAAGATCATAAGGAATCGCTAATACTTCACCTTTTTCCTTGATCATGACTTTTGCTTTTACTTCCATACCGACAAGTAATTCTTTGTTATCTAAAGATATCTCTACGGAATATCCTCCGGATGTTGTCTGTCCGTCAGATCCCGTGGACTGTCCTTTGACACGTACCACTCTGGTCACAGTTCCATTAATGGTCTCATCTCCCATGGCATCCGCTGTTACAGTTGCTTTCATTCCCTCTTCAATCTTTAAAATATCAGCTTCTTCCACAGTTGCCACCATTTTTAAAGAACTGGTATCTTCGATCGTTACAAGTGGTGTTTTTGAATCTGCATTAACATCTCCGACAGAAACATTGACTGCCGTCACAACTCCACCGCAAGGTGCTGTAATATTGCAATCTTCTAACTGTTCTTTTAAATCTGTCAGTTTATCTTTGGAAGATGAATCCGATCCTTTATACTTGTCAAGTTCTACCGCACGCTGTGCATCCTCGATCGTACGGTTCGTGGTCTCTAATACTTTCTGGTAATCTTCCTCAGCAGTAGTAACTGCTTTCTGTGCAGCTAACAAAGACTGAAATTCTGCATCCGATTTATCTTCACTCTTATCCCACATAATACTCTGTGCGTTATAAGCATCCTTTGCATCATCAATTGCTTTCTGTGCAGCTGCAAGCTGTGTCTGCTGATCTTCTTTTGCACGACTGACTGTTTCTGCTGTCTGCTGTGAATTGATACTGTCTGTCGCATTTGTATCAGACATATTTTTTTCGAGATCCGCAATCTGATCCTGGATCGTAGAGGAATCTAATGTACATAATACATCTCCCTCTTTTACAATATCTCCGACCTGAACATTAACTGCTGTGATTTCTGCTAACGCTTTTGAAGTTGCATTATTCTTCGTGATACCCGATACAGTACCTTTTAATGAAATCGTATCAGATAAATCTCTCTTCTGTACCGGCTCCACCTCTACTGTATTGACTGCTGTTGCTACCTGGCTTGTCATTTTCTTTACTGAACTTCCAATGATCGCAGCTACAACGACCAGAACCACAAGCACAATAATAACTACTTTTTTCTTTCCCTTTTTCGGTTTTGTCTTGTCACCCATTTTTATTTCTCCCTTTTCTTAATTCGATTTACGGTGATTGTATCATTATCCATTTGCCAAAAAAAGGCACTTAAGCAAATATTAAGAAATCTTAAGTTTTCCATCCGTAAATCTTTCTTTTTTGTATTACTGTAATAATACAGTAGTTTTGTTGGAGTGTCAAGACATTTTTCGTATTTGGTATAATTTAGCATACCAGTTTTCCCTGTCTTTTAAAATCTACCGTATTCTTTCATCGTATCATGTGCAAAACCGGCACATGATCCAATTCACCGTTCGTCAATCATGCAAGCATGTTGACTCACTTGCGTTCATTATATCCCGGAAACAGAGCATCATTTCCCGTGTCAGACTAAGTCCCTCCGGATCATCCGGGACATCCTCAAAATCAACCCATTCTGCGCAGGCAAGTTCCTCCTCATCCAGTCTCATCGCATCTCCCTCATCATCCAGTTCACAAAAATAGCCAAGAAGAAGATTGCTGTCAAATCCCCAAGGCTGACTCTTGTAATAACGGATATTTTTTACGGAAAGCCCAACCTCTTCCTTCACTTCCCTCGCCACCGTTTCCTCCGCAGTTTCACCGATTTCGGTAAATCCGGCAATCAGTGCATATCTTTTATATTCACGGTTTGCATATTTTGTCATGAGGATTTTTCTGCCGTTTGTCACGCCCACGATCACTGCCGGTGCTATTTTCGGGAAAACCATGTTGTTACAGTCCGGACATGAAAGCATCCGGAGTTTTTCACTATGTACCAGTTTATGCCCACATCTCCCACAATAAACATTATCGCGGTACCAGACATACAGATGCCATGCGGTCGCAGCTGCAAGCACCCGCTCTTTCGGCTGCATGGTGCGTGTCTCAAACATTTTATAGTATACAAATCCCGGCACCTCTATCCCTTCCCCCGGATCTGTCAGAAAATAATCATCCTCCCCGATGGAAAAAAGATAAACGCATGCAGGGATTTCCTTTCCCATCCCACGACAGATTTCAGAAAGTTCTTTATAGGTCAGATAACACACCTGACCATCATTTTTTGCCAGAATACGGTTATCTTTAAAGATCATAAGAAAACTGTCTGCCTGTGGTACCTTTTTGTGATATTCATTACTAAGATGCATCGGAAATATATCCTGAATCATTGTATTTTTCTCCTTTATCTGCATTTATTCTGACAGAACCTGAAACAAATCACACCTAAAATCTAATCTTCTTTGTGCCATCATTCAAAAAACGGATGATATTTCGCTTTGAAATACCATCCGGCCTGTCATATTATTTAACCTTTTTTAATATGTTTATGTGTAAACAGATGATCCTGACAATATTCATAATTGCCGTCACACTTTGAACAGAAACGGAACTCTAAATTCGGATCATCAAGTTCTGTCCTGCCACAAATCGCACATTTGTGCCTGGTAATGCCGGAACCCGGTCTGGGTTGACGCATCTGGGACTTGAACTGCTGTCTCCTGTGTATTTCATGCGGCGAATAACGTTTGAAATTCCGCGTTGAAAAGAAGAAAATGATAAAATTGAGCAGGGACATAAAGATTGCCACTCTGCCGGCCCATCCACTGACAATAAACTCATAAAGCGTCAGTATCGCATAAACAATCGCCATCCATTTCATCTTGATTGGGATAATGAAGTAAAGCATTACCTGCATATCCGGATACATCACGGCAAATGCAAGAAAAATGGACATATTGATATAGTTTGTGGAAAATCCCGACGCAATCGAATAAGATAACTGTGCCGCCAGTGCAGGCATCTGCGAAATTACAGATGCATTCATTGCATAATAAATACCGTACAGAACAAATGCACCGATCACGGTAAATATCATTCCACCGAAAATATAGACATTAAACCGGAAGGTTCCCCAGGTACGTTCCAGTGCCATGCCAAGCTGGTAATAAAACAATGCCATGATCAGTAAGAAGATCAGATTGGACTCTGTCGGCATAAACACCCATGTCACCAGTCTCCAGATCTGTCCATGTAAAATATGATAGGGACTGAGTGTCAGATAGCTTAAAATACCAGGCGATACGGTTCCGAATACATAGCCGATCGTATAGGCTCCGATCAGCCATATAATAAGGTTTGGAACAGCGTAACGACCAATTTTACGTTCTAATTTATTTAACCAGTTCATCGGATAAAACCCTAACCTTTCTTTGAAAACACTACTTTTTTCAGTATATCCGTATGCCTGTGCTTTGTCAATCCAGGCTGATTTTATTCATAAAAAGTTTATATTTTTCCCCGATTTGCACATTGTCTTTTGTAAAATCATGTCGTATAATGTACTTTGCTTGGCTTTTGCCCGGCATTCTTTTTAATAAGAAGAAACAGCCACTTTATTTATATATTATCCGGATTTTCCGGAGTTACTGACTGGAGGAAATTATGGAAAATAATACGCTTCACAAACTTGGAATTGATATCGGTTCTACCACCGTAAAGGTTGCTGTGCTCGACGAGCATGACAATCTGCTCTTTTCCGATTATGAAAGACATTTTGCCAACATACGGGAAACGCTTTCTTCTCTGATCCAGAAAGCATTCGATCAGCTCGGTGACCGGAAGGTTGCTCCAATGATCACCGGTTCCGGCGGACTTACACTTGCAAAGCACTTAGATGTTCCTTTCGTACAGGAAGTTATCTCTGTGTCTACCGCCTTACAGCACTATGCTCCACAGACAGACGTTGCGATCGAGCTCGGCGGTGAAGACGCAAAAATTATTTATTTTGAGGGCGGTAACGTTGAACAGCGTATGAACGGTATCTGCGCAGGCGGTACCGGTTCTTTTATTGACCAGATGGCTTCCCTGATTCAGACAGATGCCTCCGGTCTGAATGAATATGCGAAAAATTACAAAGCAATCTACCCGATTGCAGCCCGCTGCGGTGTTTTTGCCAAAACAGACATCCAGCCTCTGATCAACGAAGGTGCCACAAGAGAGGATCTCTCTGCTTCTATTTTCCAGGCGGTGGTAAACCAGACGATCAGTGGTCTTGCCTGTGGTAAGCCGATCCGCGGCCACGTTGCATTCTTAGGTGGTCCGCTCCACTTTTTATCTGAGTTAAAAGTTGCATTTATCCGCACCTTAAACTTAGATGATGAGCATGCGATCACACCGGACAATTCGCACCTTTATGCAGCGATCGGTTCTGCCTTAAACTGCAAACCGGAACAGAATACCACTCTCTCTTCCATGCTTGAGAAATTAAACTCTGATATACATATGGAATTCGAGGTAGCACGTCTTGATCCGTTATTTAAAGATCAGGCAGAATACGATACCTTCCGTGCCCGCCACGACGGACACAATGTAAAGACAGGTGATCTTTCCACCTACGAAGGCAACTGTTATCTCGGTATCGACGCCGGTTCCACAACAACAAAGATCGCTCTCGTCGGCGAGGACGGTTCCCTGTTGTATTCATTTTACAGCAACAACAACGGAAGCCCGCTTTCCACTGCGATCCGTTCCATCAAGGAGATCTACGAAAAACTTCCGGCAAATGCACATATCGTACACTCCTGCTCTACCGGTTACGGTGAAGCTCTCTTAAAAGCAGCGCTGATGTTAGACGATGGTGAAGTAGAAACGGTAGCCCATTATTATGCAGCGGCATTTTTTGATCCTGAGGTAGACTGTATCTTAGACATCGGTGGTCAGGATATGAAATGTATCAAGATCAAGAACCAGACGGTAGACAGTGTACAGTTAAACGAAGCCTGTTCTTCCGGCTGTGGTTCTTTTATCGAAACATTTGCAAAATCCTTAAACTTTTCTGTACAGGACTTCGCAAAAGAAGCTTTATTTGCCAAAAACCCGATTGATCTTGGAACACGCTGTACTGTATTCATGAACTCTAAAGTAAAGCAGGCACAGAAAGAAGGAGCTTCCGTAGCAGATATCTCTGCCGGACTTGCCTACTCCGTCATTAAAAATGCTTTATTTAAGGTTATCAAACTCTCCGATGCAAGTGAGCTCGGAAAAAATATCGTCGTACAGGGTGGTACTTTTTACAATGATGCCGTGCTCCGCAGTTTTGAAAAGATTTCCGGCTGTGAATGTGTCCGTCCGGATATCGCAGGTATCATGGGTGCTTTCGGAGCTGCTCTCATCGCAAGAGAACGTCATGAAGCTGACTATCAGACAACGATGCTTTCCATCGACGAGATCAATGCATTAACTTTTGATACCAAACTTGCAAGATGTCAGGGTTGTACCAACCACTGTCTGCTGACGATCAACCGTTTCTCCGGAAACCGCCAGTATATCACGGGAAACCGCTGTGAGCGCGGTGTCGGCGGCGTAAAAAACAAAGAAAATATTCCGAACTTATTTGAATACAAGAATAAACGCTTATTCGACTACCCTTCCTTAAAGCCGGAAGAAGCCCCGCGTGGAACGGTAGGTATCCCAAGAGTTTTAAATATGTACGAGAATTTCCCGTTCTGGGCTACTTTTTTCAAAAAACTCGGATTTTCCGTTGTACTGTCACCACAGTCCACCAGAAAAATCTATGAGCTCGGCATTGACTCAATTCCAAGTGAATCCGAGTGTTATCCGGCAAAACTTGCACATGGACATGTGACCTGGCTGATCCATCAGAATGTAGACTTTATTTTCTACCCATGTGTACCTTATGAGCGCAATGAATTTCCGGATTCCAACAACCATTACAACTGCCCGATCGTAACCTCCTACGCGGAAAATATCAAAAATAACGTGGAAGATATCACTTCCGGCAAGGTACGTTTTTATAATCCATTCATGGCATTTACCAGCGAAGAAACTTTATCTTCCCAGCTTGTAAAAACCTTTGGTGCACCGGAATTTGCCATCCCGGAATCAGAGATCCGTGACGCTGTTTCCGAAGGTTACAAAGAACTTGCTGTTGTCCGCATGGAAATGCAGAAAAAAGGTGAAGAAGTCTTAGCTTATATGGAGAAAACCGGCAAACGCGGTATTGTATTAGCAGGACGTCCATACCATGTTGACCCTGAGATCAACCACGGTATCCCGGAACTGATCAATTCCTATGGTATTGCCGTACTGACTGAGGACTCCGTTTCTCACCTTCATCAAGTGGAACGCCCTCTGATCGTTATGGATCAGTGGATGTATCATTCCCGTCTGTATGCGGCTGCAAACTTTGTAAAAACCAGGGATGACCTTGATCTGATCCAGTTGAACTCCTTCGGTTGTGGCTTAGACGCAGTTACCACCGACGCAGTCAACGACATCCTGACAAAATCAGGCAAGATCTACACATGCTTAAAGATTGATGAGGTTAACAACTTAGGTGCTGCAAGGATTCGTATCCGTTCCCTGCTCTCCGCCATCCGTGTGCGTGAGAAGAAACAGACAAAACGGACAATTATTCCTTCCAACTATAACAGAGTTGTTTTCACGGAAGAAATGCGTAAAAATTATACAATTCTCTGTCCGCAGATGTCACCGATCCACTTTGAGCTGTTAGAACCTGCATTCTGTGCAGCCGGTTATAACCTGGTGGTACCGGATGTTCCAAGCCGCACCTGTGTGGATGTCGGATTAAAATATGTAAATAATGATGCCTGCTATCCGTCACTGATTGTGGTCGGACAGCTTATGAGTGCTGTTATGTCCGGAAATTATGACATGAACAAAACCGCGATCCTGATCTCGCAGACCGGCGGAGGCTGTCGTGCCAGCAACTACATCGGTTTTATCCGTCGTGCTCTTGAAAAAGCAGGATATCCGAATGTACCGGTAATCTCCATCAACTTAAGCGGACTTGAAAGCAATCCTGGCTTTAAACTGACGCCTTCACTGATCCAGCACGGACTATATGCATTAGAGTTTGGCGATATTTTCCTTCGCTGTCTGTACCGCACACGTCCTTATGAAGCAGTAAAAGGATCTGCGAATGCACTGCATGAGAAATGGAAAAAAGAAGTAATCTCCTTTATCACACAAGATAAACTGTTGTCCCACCGCAAATTTAAGCAGATGTGCCGTCAGATCATCCGCGATTTTGACAACCTTGACCGTGTAGATGTGAAAAAACCGCGTGTCGGCGTCGTTGGAGAGATCTTAGTAAAATTCCATCCTGCTGCAAACAACGATTTAGTCGGATTGTTAGAATCCGAAGGCGCAGAAGCTGTCGTGCCGGATCTGACCGACTTCCTGCTCTACTGCTTCTATAACACCGGATTTAAGGCTGACAACCTCGGTTTCAGCAAAAAGTCCAAACGCATTGGACGACTTGGCATCAATTTCTTTGAATGGTTAAGAAGCGCTGCCAGAGATGAATTTGAAAAGAGTAAGCATTTTGATCCGCCTGCTCATATCGACGATCTTGCAAATTATGCAAGAGATATCGTATCCGAAGGTAACCAGACCGGTGAAGGATGGTTCTTAACCGGCGAGATGATGGAGCTGATCCACAGTGGTACACCAAACATCGTCTGTACACAGCCATTTGCCTGCCTGCCGAACCACGTTGTAGGAAAAGGTGTTATCAAAGAGCTGCGCCACCGTTTCCCGGAATCAAATATCGTTGCCATTGACTACGATCCGGGTGCAAGTGAAGTAAACCAGTTGAACCGTATCAAACTGATGCTCTCAACTGCAAACAAAAATCTTGCAAAGCAATCTTTATAAATCACACACAGATTTATCATCATGCATTACCGTTTTCACAGCCGCGCTTATAGGGTGCGGCTGTTTTTCTTTTGTGTCTCTGTAAATATTATTTCCAGACAGCATAATAATTCCGGTTCTGTTCGACCGGCTGTGAAAAATCTGCCTCATATCCCTTGTCGTCCTGCCAGCCTGCGAACTCCCTGTCTTTGTATTCCGGCACTGCGGGTGCACTGATCGTATCTCCTTCCGTCACACAGTACTTTTTATAACATTCACTGTTATCTGCATCTTTATAAAACTGTACATAATATTTCTGAATTTCTACTATTTGCAACTTGTCTGCCAATACAGTCCGGCTGCATTTCACAGTACCGTTTTTTCCATTCGGATGCACAAACGTTCTATCTACTCCCACAGAAAATAGTCCCTTCTCCTTATCAGCTCCCATGATCCGCATTACAATACCGGTTTGGGCATCCAGCTCCTTTGCAATCTGTTCTGTCACATCCGCGGTAAATTCCTGATTATCGGCTACATTATACAACTGTTTTATCTTTACATTACAAAGTATATTTTCTACAACCGCCGGAAGCTGGCTTTCCAGCTCTGTAGCGTAATTCATACGGCCGGTTACCGTTAATATTATCAGAATTGTTATTGCACCAATTACGATTCCAATCATCATAGTTATCATATTTTTCACTTTTCCCACCCTTTATCTGTCATTCATTTACCGGTATATTTACCACGGCATATCTGACTCTGTTATCATGATCTTCTGTCATCACACTTACTTCATACACCCCCGGCATCTGAAAATCCAGTTTATTTTCCAGCACTGTTCCATCGGGTGAAATAACTTTCATCAACTGTATCTGCAATTCATTTTCTGCATAATCCCACGCCTTTATAATATCTGTCATCTGATATGTTCCAATTTTCAGATATCCTGTTATGGCTGTTTCAAAATGGGGTGGTGCTTTTTGTGATTCCTCATAAAACGTTTCAAAATCTGCCGGGTTTTCCGTCTGCCGATCCATATGACCAGATACGATCTCAACGATTCCCTTATTTCCGTTTTCATCCGTCACTCCCCTAAAAACAAGCCACATTACCCCCACAAGGATTATCGCCTGAAGAATTGTTTTTCCATAAACTTTGATCACTTCATGCATATCCACCTCCTATCCGCCGCAGATACAATTCAGAAACTGCTGCACAAATTCATAAACGGCTCCGCCCTGCCTCATATTTTCATACCAGTAACCAACTAAAAAAAGTGTCACGGTAATTGTCAGAAATCCACTTCCAAATTCCTCAATGATATCCTCCATCTGCTTTCCCTTTCCTGTGTTCTTTAAAAAGATGACACATAATTTAAAATTTCATAAAACATTCTTATCACTGCACTGCCAGCCAAAATCCCCAGAAACGCTCCACCAAATTTTTCCACGATCATCATAAGGCTCAAATCTATCACCTCGCAATCGCATATGTAATATTCTCTTCGTAAATTCCAAGTACCGGTATGCGGTAATGATACTTTAATGCCACCTGTGCAGCCCTCATATTTTTCCATGCGTCATAAACACAATCCGAAATCTCCAGTTCATATCCGTCCTCTGCCGCCTTCTTTTTACAGGCATCGATCACACCCGGATTAAAATTACTGTTTTCCAGTTCCGCAACCACCTGTGATTTATACTCTTTTGCAGCAGCAACCTGCCCACTCGCCCCGATCAGACCTGTACATATAAAAATATTTGCCATCATTATAAATAAAATACCAAATGCCCCGATTATCTGCCTCATTGCACTGCACCTCCCATACTTCCAAGCATATGAAACATCATTATCATTCCAACTGTCAGATCGATCAGAAGTTTTACGGTTGCCGCTATAACAGGATAAGAAAATATCATTTTCTGTCTAAATGCGATTTTTCCATTTCGGATTTCTTCTGCCCGGTTCTGCATTTCATTCACATGCATGATCAGATGATTCATCTGTGTCACTGCATCCCCGGTTCCCATCTCCGCAACAGCATGAAGCATTTTCATGCAATTCTGTGCTTCCGGCACATCAAATTCTTTGCAAAATTCTGTATATGCACTCAGTTTTTCCGGCGTTTTTTTTAATCGCTCCTCCAGACATTCAATCTCATATCTGAGCACCGGCGGTGCACTGTTTTTTGACTTTTCGATTGAAACCTGTACATTATTATTCTGCAATAACAGAGCAAGTTCCATAAACCAGCCCGGAAGAGCCAGATAAACAGCCTCCTTCACATCTCTTTTTGCAATCTGATACCCCACCTTATGCTGCATGGCTAAAAAAAGCGTCACCGGGAATAAAATTCCTGCGAGAATAAGTTTTCCGGCCAATACAGCAGCTAACATCATACCAGCCGCCGGCAATGCCCATAACATACTTTTTCTTTTTTCCTTTTTCTCATTGTAATGGTACACCATTTCACAGCTTGAACTGATTTCCTGTTCTTTCTCCACCTTCTCTGTGGCTAGCCAGTCATTCGTCAGATTCCTCGAACTCTTTACAAATACCCATAATAGGAAAAGCAGAAATACAAGTGATGAGACCTGAATGATCCCTACTCCAAAAATATTAAAATCCGTTTTCACCACAAAAAGATCTTTCATGGAATCTAACACATACAATGCCGTCGCACACAAAATAACGGATACAATCACAGAAATAATGTTATCCGTATGACTTTTTTTCTTCTCTGCCTGAAGCTGATAGCCTCTGCGCTTCCACAATTCGATATCTTCTAACAGGAGCAGTGCAGACTCACTCATCTCTCCCCCATGTTCCTCGGCATTGATCAAAAGCTCATGAAGCATTTTTATTTTAGGGCATTGATATTGACTTTCAATCGGTTCTAATGCTGATTCAAAGACATTTTCTCCTGCAGAGAAGTCTCCAAATTCCAGTTTCAGAATCACCTGCTCAATACAGGAACGCATCTTCCCTTCTTCAAATATTTCTCTGGTTTCCTTTAATGCACTTAAAATTTTTCCTGTTTTCTGAAATGCATATAACATCTGCTCCATATATTCCGCAGCATCCGCAAATCGTTTCTGCTCGTACATCTTATGGTACATATCCAGCACCAGAACCGGAAGCATCATGATAACCGCGGTCAACGCGATCACAACGCCGCCCGCTTTAAGCCGGAACACGGCACCTATGCCAATCACCCCTGCGAGTGCCAGAAAAATCATCACTGCATGGGTTTTCCACGAAAAATGATACCCATACATATCCACTTTTTTCTGCAGATTTTTCGGATTCCAAAAAGTCAGCCACCCCACGATACATCCTCTCCTTTCATCGGTTCTCTTTAAGATACGTTTCAAACTGTCTGCATACAAAAGGCTCCTCCACGCCTGTTTCCCTGAACCTTTTTTTGATATCCGGCGGCAATTCCTTCGATACAAGCGCCCCATCATCGACGATCATATAAATTCTGTTTTTCCCTTCTTCACGCGAAAAAAAACATAGCTGATCTATATAACGTCTGACCTTTCCATCGGAAGATTCGATTTTTCGGATCAGAACTGCTGCATTCACATAACGGTAAATCCGATTTTCCATACGCTGTGCATCATTGACATTATTCATCATATTTAATATCCGATCCGGAAGTTTTCTCACATCATCCAGATGGATCGTCGTAAATCCATGAACGCCGGTGCTCCATTGCTCCAACAATGATGTTACCTCCACAGAGCGCGCCTCCGAGAGCATCAGCCAGCTTGGATTCTGACGCAGTGAGGCTTTGATTGCATCTGTATAATCAAATCCCTTTCCGACACGAAGTTCAACCGCATCTGCACCGGGATTGATGTTCGCATAATGGATCTCCAACGAATCTTCTATCGTGATAACACGCTCTTCCTTTCTGATAAACTGCATAAAAAATTTTGCACATTCTGTCTTGCCTGCCCCCGGCTCCCCTCCAAAAACAAGATTCATCTTCGCCTGCACACAATTTAACAGCAGATGCAGCACTTCTTTCTCACAGTACTTCTGATCCAGCAGATTCTCTAAGGTATTTCTTACAAAACACGGGGATTTACGGATACAGATGCTGATCCCCGATATCGCCGCCGACTCATGAATAATACTGATTCTCAGTTCTTTTGTATCCGCTTCCAGTATTTTGTTTGCATTATTAAATTGTTTATTGATACAATTTGAGATATTGTGTGTAAATGTACTGATAAAATATTCTGGTATCTCCTCATTTGCACAGTACCTCCCCTCTTTCAGATCTGTGATCCATAATTTTTGCCCATTATAGTCTACATCCGTCACCTCCGGTCTGCTTAAATATTTCCAGAATATCCCGAACTGTTCCGGTGTGGGTTCAAAAATAATCTTTTCACTCATCTTTTCCAGATTCTATCTCCTTCTCCATTTTCTTTGCCTCTTCCTAAGGACGAAGCGCATTCATATTGTCAAAAAAACCGGTAAGTGTATTCTTAAATTCCATTGCAACATATCCGTCCGACGACAATGCCGCCACAATGATCGCACCTAATGCCAATAATACGATTACCGCAAGAATTGCATTTCCATAATGTTTCATTACCTGTTCCATAATTGATATCCTCCATTTTCATTTTTTTCCATTTGTTTCATGAGAAGAAACAGATTATGTTCCATTTCTTCGAAAAAGTTTTCATTACGTTCTGTTCTCGATTTCTGTCTCCATGACTTCATAAAATTATCAATTTTTCCCTGCGCTGACACCCACTCCAATTCCCCGTTTTGCGGGATATAGCCTATCTGTTCCGGCGCAATACGATACCTGTCCATCATATCCGTCTTTAACCGGCTTGCATGCAATGCATAGCCTTCGACCAGATAAAGAACCTTTTTGTGTCTGACTGTAAAATTGTGTATGATCTCCTGCCATTCACTCGGATAGGTATGGATCCCTGCGACAATAACATCTGCATTTTTTAAACTGTTTTGTGTTTTTTTGTCTCTGCCACATCCACAATCTGCAAATAAAATTCTGTCTTTTCCACCGGAAAAAATACACTGCCAGCCATTCTCCCTATGCACAAAAATACTATGTGCCGGTCTGATTTTTGCCAGAAGCCATGACATCACAATCATATTTTCTGTTATATGGCAGGACTCTTCCATACCCCAGAATGCTATTTTTACAGACATGTCCGCTCCTTTTTCCCATTACAAAAAAGGCGGGATATCCCTCTGAAACAGCCTTTGGCAATAAAAATTGTTCTGTGAAATAAATTGACAATAATTGATTCTAATAAGATGGAAATCCCTGTCTGATTTCCAGCGATACGGTCTGTCATACAACCGTAAAAATGTCTGCTGATCTGTTCATCCTGTTTCAAAACCGCTCCAATCTCCTCAATATATAGAACGATCTAAGATGCTTCACGCAAACCCGATAAAAAGATAGTCATATATTACTTCATTTTATTATGTTTGTAAAGACCTTATTTTATTTTTTTCTTTTCTTTTAGCCATGTATCATTTATAATTGTGCATGAACATTGGATAATATCTGACTGATGCTATCCAAAAATATTTACAATATGATCTGGAGGAGTTCATGAAAGAGTTTGTAATTGTAACTGATACAACCACTGATTTACCAAGAGAATATGTTGAAAAACATCACTTATACATGATGTCCCTTCCTTACACCTTAGAAGGCACATCCTACACCTGGGAAAATCCAATGCCGGTCAAAGAGTTTTATGATAAAATGCGTGCCGGATCATTACCGACCACCTCACAGGCGAATCCCGAAGAAGCTGCTACTTTGTATGAATCGATTCTGAAAGAAAATGATGTGGATATTCTCCATATCGCATTTTCTTCCGGTCTCAGCGGAAGTTTTAACAGCTGCAGGATCGCCGCAGCAGACGTATGTGAAAAATATCCAGACCGCCGTATCGTAGTTGTGGATTCACTTGCCGCAACATTAGGTCAGGGGCTCTTAGTCTATAAAGCAGTTCAGTTAAAGGAAGCTGGAAAAAATCTGGATGAAATTGCTGCCTGGTTAGAAGAAAACAAATATCATCTCGTACATAATTTTACCGTGGACGATCTTTTTCATCTGCATCGCGGCGGACGTCTCTCTAAGACAGCTGCAATTGTAGGTACGATGATCAATTTAAAACCGGTACTTCATGTCGATGATGAGGGACATCTTGTCATGTTAAGCAAAGTGCGCGGCCGCAAGAAATCACTGATCGGACTGGTCGACTGCATGGAAAAACAACTCGGTGACTGGAAAGATAAAAATGATATTATCTTTATCAGTCATGGTGACTGCCCGGACGATGCACAGTTTGTTGCTGATCTGATCAAAGAACGTTTTGGATATGAAAATTTCATGATTGATTATATCGGTGCTACGATTGGTGCACATTCCGGTCCGGGTACCGTTGCACTGTTTTATATGGGAGATCACCGTTAACCTCTATAGCAGCCATATCTTTTACACCTTATAAGTAATCTGTGATTCCAAAAGAGGCATTTGAAAAATGAAAAATCATTTTTCAAATGCCTCTTTTCCTTCTTCCTGATACCATCCCTCTCCTGCTGTGCAGATCAAAAGCTGTCCACCGCCTTTTGCTGCGTGGTGAATATGCCAGTTATTACGGCATCCCGGTTCAAATGTCACATTTGCCATAAATACAGCACAGTTCTTCGGATCTGTCAGTGGATTCAGATAAGAATTACCGATAAAATACTGTGCAAATCCTGTATTCTCCGCACACATTCCAAATACGTTCTGTTTTTCAAATTCTTCTCTACTCGTAGTTTTCATAATAGTATTGCTCCTTTCCATTGAAGGATTCTATCATCTGCTTCCCCATCGGAAGTACTTATAAAGTCTACAACTTAAAGTGCACTACAAGTCAAGAGATTTTTGCTAGTTTGTAAATTTTACAGCCGTACCATATGCAATGACTTCTGCTGCCCCCTGCATAACTGCAGAAGATGCATAACGGATATTTACAACCGCATCAGCACCTAAGCTCTCTGCCTCTTCCACCATGCGCTTTGTTGCAAGTGCTCTAGCCTCATTCATCATTTCATTGTATGCCTTTAACTCTCCGCCAACTAATGTTTTGAAACTCTGTGTAATATCTTTTCCAATATTTTTGCTCTGGATCGTGCTTCCCTTTACCAGACCAAGCATTTCTAAATTTTTGCCGCTGATATAATCAGTATTTACTAAGATCATCTTCTTCTCCACTCCTTATCTCCTGCACACGTTCTACGGTTACTGCAAATGCTACTCCTGCCAGTGCCAGCGGAATGATCACCATCAACAATTTTATGATGACAGTCAGATCCGGGATCAGCATAAATGCCGCAGCAATTGCCACATAATACACGATCAGAATTGCTGCAATGATAATCGGAGCAATCATTTTATTTCGATGTTCCTTTTTCATACCTTTTTCCTTTCTTGTGTATTATCTAATTAATACAATAATACATTTAACAACATATGTCAACCACAAATCAATGCAAAATATCCCCAGTCCCAGATGATATGTTCAAAACTGTTTTCTAAATATTCGTAAATATCATCTTCCTCATAACCTGTCATGCGGGAGATCACAACCATACAATCACGCACATCTTCATAGGGAATTTCTTTTCGGCAGGAAGTTAAAATTCCTTCTTCGCAGAAGTTTCCCTCCCCCTGACTTAACAGCCAGTGTAAAAAAACAACATGCCGTATCGCGGCATATTCCATTGCGATCCACTGCACCTGCACGACCATCTCCTCTAAATTTCCTTCCGGTTTTAAAGAATCTGCATACAACTCTGTCAAAAGGAACCGCCGCATCAACGGCTGGTATTTCAAAAACTGTACTTCAAACTCCTGCCATTCTTTTACAACTTCCTCATCGATTCCCTGTTCGGATAACTGTTCTGCAAGCTGTGCCACAGGCCCTAAGTATTTTTCATACAATCCTTCCCTGCGATAATTCTCTGCAAGGTCCAAAAACAGTTCGTTGCGCTCCTCAATGGAATACTGCAGTGTCTGTTCAATTCCATCAATCGTTTCTGAAAGTTCTAAAAGGAATCCACCCGGATACATTTTTGCCATGTCTGTCAAATCCAGTCCCAACGCATCTTCTGCCGCATCTTTTACCTGCTCATCTTCCACACGCTCATATAGATCAAGCAGCACATAAAAAATCTTCATCAGATTATGCGCCGGCGTATGCGCTCCATCCTCCATCAGCTTCATTAAAAATGCGCGCAAGTTCACAAGCGGCGCAAGTTCACGATAAGCAGATGTATCCATCTCCCCGGAAAATGAAATATGTTCTCTTTTCCGCAACAGATCAATGACCGCCGGACAAGACGGCATCAGGGCGTATTCTGTGACATCTTCGTTAAAGGTATGGATCTCTCTTGGAAAAAGCTGACAGGTCTGTGAAAGTATCTCATCCCCATAAGTAAGAACCAATCTGCACAATTTTTTGCCATTCAGAAATGGACAATTTTTCTCTTTATTTAATCCGATGACTCTGCTGCCATCCTTCTTTCTTACATACCCACTCAGCTTTTCTTTTTTTGCCTGCTGTCCTCTATCTGTATCATACATCCCGTCCGGCGTCAGAGTGTGTTTCCACTTTACAAAAGTGTCCTCATCCACCCCGATCTTCCATTCCCTGCAGCATGTAAAACTGCACCGGTCTGCTATACAGGTAAAATCTTCATAATAATCCGGCTTCATTTCTCTCTCCTAGCTTATGAATAAATATAGGGCTGTTTTTTCAAAGGGTATTTTTACCTTTTGAAATCCAGCCCCACATTTTTTATAAAATCTTCGTCGTCCACTTTGAGCAGTCCCACACAGCGTTCACCACATCCTGATAGAAATCCGGCTCATGACAGATCAAAAGTACTGCTCCGCGGTATTCGTTTAGAGCACGCTTTAATTCGTCTTTTGCATCCACATCCAGATGGTTCGTCGGCTCGTCCAGAAGCAGGATGTTAGTCGTGCGGTTCATCAGTTTGCACAGACGTACTTTCGCCTGCTCACCACCGCTAAGTACACGCACCTGGCTTTCGATATGCTTTGTGGTCAGACCGCATTTTGCAAGTGCTGAACGCACTTCGTACTGGGAAAAAGCCGGAAATTCTTCCCAGATTTCTTCGATACAGGTATTTTTATTTTCCCCTTTAATCTCCTGCTCAAAATAACCGATCTCTAAATTTTCCCCCAGAGTGACTTCCCCTGATAAAGCCGTAACCAGTCCTAAAATACTGCGCAGTAAAGTCGTCTTTCCGATACCGTTTGCACCGACTAAGGCGATCTTCTGACCGCGTTCCATAGAAATATTAAGCGGCTTTGATAACGGTTCATCGTACCCGATGACAAGATCTTTGGTCTCAAAGATATATTTTCCCGGTGTCCTTCCGAGTTTGAAATCAAACTCCGGCTTTGGACGCTCTGCGGCAAGCTCGATCACATCCATTTTATCAAGTTTTTTCTGACGGGACATCGCCATATTTCTCGTAGCAACGCGGGCCTTGTTGCGCGCCACAAAATCTTTTAACTCACTGATCTCCTGCTGCTGTTTGCGGTATGCAGCCTCAAGCTGTGATTTTTTCACTGCATAAACTTCCTGGAACTTATCGTAATTTCCTACATAGCGGTCAAGTCTCTGATTTTCCATATGATAAATGATATTTACCACGTCATTTAAAAACGGGATATCGTGTGAGATCAGGATAAACGCATTCTCGTACTCCTGCAGATAACGCGTCAGCCATGCAATGTGCTCTGCATCTAAATAGTTTGTCGGCTCATCCAAAAGAAGAATGTCCGGTTTCTCTAAAAGAAGCTTTGCAAGCAGCACCTTCATACGCTGTCCACCGCTTAAATCTGAAACATCATGGTCAAGTCCCAGTTCCAATAATCCAAGTGCTCGCGCAACCTCCTCCACTTTGCTGTCGATAACATAGAAATCATGCATCGTCAGCATATCCTGGATCACACCAAGTTCTTCCATCATGGCATCCATCTGATCCGGATCGGCACTGCCTAACTGATCGCAGATCTCATTCATGCGTTCTTCCTGCTCAAACAGCCACGCAAACGCCGACTTTAGGACGCTCTCGATTGTCATCCCCTTCTGCAGGGTGGAATTCTGATCCAGATATCCGGTCCGCACATTTTTCGCCCACTCAACTTTTCCCTCATCCGGCATCAGTTTTCCGGTCACAATGTTCATAAATGTGGACTTTCCCTCGCCATTGGCTCCAACTAATCCGATATGTTCCCCCGCAAGCAGGCGGAATGAAACATCCTCAAAAATTGCACGGTCGCCAAAGCCATGGGTCAGATGTTCAACATTTAATATACTCATATTTTTCCTCTTTACTTTCTGTTATTATCTATATGGTACTCACGTTTTGTTCCGGCAAAACCACTATTGTATGCTCACGTTCAGCATCTTTTCCGTCTTCCGGTACACATGCCGGTACGCCGGGAACAAAAATGCGTCCGCGAAGATCCATGCGACCGGGCTTGCAAAACATGCTGCCGGAAAACCAAACAGCGGCACTAATGCAAATCCGACGAGCGTTCTCGCCGCCATCTCACAGACACCTGCTAAGATTGCAAACTTGCTGTATCCCATACCCTGGATCAGGAAACGGACGATATTGACAAATGCGAGTGGAATGTAAAATGCACTGTTGATCAATAAAAACAGGTATACATTCCCGATGACTTCCACCTCAGCGCGTTCCACGAAGAACAGTGCAAGATTTCTTCCGGTCAGCGCAAGAATAACAAATGCAAGGATCGCATATCCGATTCCAAGCATGGAACATGCCTTTAATCCCTTCGAAATACGATCCATTTTCTTTGCACCGACATTCTGTCCGCCATAAGTTGCCATCGTCGATCCCATCGCATCAAACGGGCAGCAGAAAAACATTCCTATCTTGCTTCCGGCGGTCATGGATGCAACTGCGTTTGAACCGAGCGTATTGACTGCACTCTGTAAAATAACGCTTCCAATTGCCGTGATGGAATACTGCAGTCCCATCGGCACACCCATGCCACAGAGTGTTTTCATATAAGAACTGTTCCACCGGCGTTCCTCTGCATCCGGATGCAGGATTTCAAATTTTTTCCAGCTGTAGATCAGGCATCCGATTCCGGACACTGCCTGAGAGATCACCGTTGCAAGTGATGCGCCAGCTACACCCAGATGAAGATTTATGATAAATACAAGGTCTAACGCAATATTCATCACAGATGAGATTACCAAAAACACGACGGGGGTCTTGCTGTCTCCCATCGAACGGATGATGGCCGAAATAAGATTATACAAATATGTTGCCGGTATTCCTACAAAAATGATCACGATATACAGATACGCCCCGTCGATAATGTTGTCCGGCGTGCGCATCAGTTCTAAGATCGGGCGGCAGAATACCACAGTGACTGCCGTCATTACCACTGCAGAAATTGCAGATAAATAAATGGCATTTACCATAAATGCACGCAGTCCACGGTAATCCCCGGCACCAAATTTATGTGCCAGTGGAATTGCAAAACCGTTGCAGACACCCATACAGAATCCGATGATCAAAAAGTTTAAAGATCCGGTGGAACCTACCGCTGCAAGTGCATCCACACCGAGAAATCTTCCGACAATGAGTGTATCCACCAGATTATAAAACTGCTGAAACAGATATCCAAACAAAAGTGGAATGGAGAAACCTAAAATCAGCTTCATCGGAGAACCATTCGTCATATCTTTTGTCATATTTCATCCTCTTTTCCCTTATATTTCCCCACAATGTTTTTCAAAAATCTCAAAAAAACTGTCCGTCTGTATACCATCTGTGGTATCTAATGTGAGTTCATCCCACATATCTTTGTTGATACTGGAATTCAGTCCCGCCACAAACTGGTTATAGACATCATCAAATGCCTCTTTTTCTCTTTTTTCCACGATATTGGACTTGTTTGCCTCTGTCAGTTCCTCATTATATTTATTCAGGCATTTAATAAAATAAAACCCTTTGCCTGCCTGGATCATAGACGACGTCTGTCCATTATCAAGATTAAACGCAACCTCCTCGACCTCTTTGGGCAGTTCATCCCTGGCCACCGTAGTCTGTATGGAAGAAAGTTCATTATAGTTATTTGCCACAGATGCAAAATCATCTCCACGCTCTAACTTTGCTGCCACATCACTTGCCTTTGTACTGTCTGCGACAAATATCTGCATGATCTCGATCACACGCGCCTCATCGTCACTGACTTCCTCATTTACACTGTTTGTCAGCGAATTATAAAGTTTCTGTGCTAATGCGTAATGCTGATAATATTCGCTGATATCGCTCTCCGTCACTTCAAGATAAGTATTTTCTTCTTTTGAAAGTGATGCATAATACTCTGCCGCCGCCTCTGATATTGCAGAAAGCTCATCCTCTGAAAGTGCAACTTCCCTTGACTGTGCAAGCAGATCCATGCTGACCACCTGGGTTAATTCTTCCATTGTGACCGCTTTGATATATTTTACCAATGAATCATCCCCGAAATCATGTTTCCAGAGATCCACACCATATGCCGTCCCGTAGATATTCTGATAATTCGTCAGATAAACCCGCGCCTCTTTCAAACTGCAGACGGTTCCCTCGATCTTGAATACCTGACGGTCATTTAATATATTCGAAACCACAATATTTTTATTTCCGATCCGGCATCCGGTCAATAACAGCGACATGCCACACAGCACAGCTGCTACCCTTGTAAATTTTCTCTTCATCCTAATTTACCCAATCTGATAGAAAGTCCTATTGTTCCATTGATTTTAAGATACTTCTTGCAACGGAAATTCCGTTTGCAGATGCCTGCTGCAATCCTCTCGTCACAGATGCTCCGTCTCCGATCGCACGCAGTCCTTTTACGCTGGTTTCAAAATCAGAGTTGACCACTACCTTGTTGGAATAGAATTTTACTTCCACACCGTAAAGCAGTGTCTCGTCGCTGGCAATACCCGGTGTTACCTTATCGAGTGCCATAATCATTTCCTCAATATCGACCATGATACGGTGCGGGAATACTAAGGAAAGATCACCCGGCACAGCATCCTTTAAAGTCGGGATCAGGTTATTCCTGCAGAGGCGTTCCTCCGTTGTTCTTCTTCCTCTCTTGAAATCACCAAATGTCTGTACTAAGATTTTTCCGTCGCAGAGCATGTTGGAAAGCTGTGCGATCTGTTTACCGTACTCGATCGGTGTCTTAAATGGTTTGGTAAAGTTTTTGGAAACCAAAATTGCAAAGTTGGTATTGTTGGTCTTTAAATCTTTCGACTTGTATGCGTGACCGTTTACCACCGCAAGTCCGTTATCGTAGTATTCTGTTGCGACCTCACCGGACGGGTTGGTACAGAAGGTACGCACCTTATCATCAAATGTCGGTGTATGGTAAACCAGTTTTGCCTCATAGAGGTTCTGATTTAAAAATTCCATGACCTCATCGCGCACCTCCACACGTACACCAATGTCTACGGTACCTACCTTTGTTTCAATATCATGCTGTCCGCAGATATGTGAAAACCAGTCAGCACCCTCTCGTCCAACTGCAGAAATAACCTCTGCTGCAAGATATTCCTCATCTTTTTCGGTAATGATCCCTTTGACCTTGTTATCCTCAATGATGATATCTTTGACCATGGTGTTAAATTCCATCTCAACGCCCTGCTCTAACAGATACTCCTGCAGTCTGGAATAGATTTTGTAGCCTTCCTCTGTTCCAAGGTGGCGGATCGGACATTCGATCAGTTTTAAGTTTGCATTGATCGCTTTTCTGCGGATCTCACGGATCTCTTTTTCTTTATCCACTCCGTAAACTTTTGTATCTGCACCGAATTTTAAATAAACATCATCGGATTCTTTTAATAATTCCACGGTTTTATCATAGCCTAAAATTTCCGGCAGATTTCCTCCGACATCCGGGGAAAGTGACAGTTTACCGTCAGAAAAAGCTCCCGCTCCGGCAAATCCGGTCGTGATGGAACAAGGTTTACATCCAACGCAGACTTTTGTCTTACGTTTCGGACATTCTCTCTTTTCGATTCGTCTGCCCTTCTCGATCATTAAAATTTTCAGATTCTTCTTTGCATGGATCAGTTCATATGCACAAAAGATACCAGATGGACCGGCTCCAATAATAATCACATCATATTGTTTCATTCTTTTTTCCTCTTACCTGTCTATTTGTCCTGTTTACCGATTTCTCACACGCATCTGTATTTTGGCATAGCGTATTCCATAAAAACGTCATTCCTACGCTTCCACGATCAGATATCTGCCGTCCGGAATTGCAAAAACTTCCTCTGCCTCTGCTAAATCCGCATTGCTCATTCCGGCAATATCTGCGCCCTCATCTTCAAAATAAGCACGGACTTCTTTGATATTTTTGCAGACAACTGCCATGCAGTCCTCTAAAAATTCTTCGGCCTCCTCCGGCGATTCTGCAACATTTTCTTTAAAAAGCTGCATCTGATATTCCAAAAAATACTGTACTACCGCTTCATCGTACATAATAATCCTCCATTCTGTGCAGTGTAAAAATCTCATTTTTCACACTGTATTTTCCCGCTTATCTACCATGTATATGGGTCAATTCCAAGCCGGTCAAGCTCTCTGTAAATCGCTGCAACCGGAAGTCCTACCACATTATTATAGTCACCGTCGATTTTGTCAATATAAATTGCAAATTTTCCCTGGATTCCGTATGCACCGGCTTTGTCCGACGGTTCTCCTGTCGCAATATAACGCAAAATTTCACTTTTCTTTAACTGTCTGACAAAAACGTCAGTCTTTTCATAAAAGATATGTTCCCCTGCCCTGCCGGTCCGGTCGATAAACACAAAAGCAACCCCCGTGTACACCGAATGGCTTTTCCCTGACAATAAAGAGAGCATGCGGAAGGCATCTTCCTCATCTTTTGGTTTTCCTAAGACTTCGCTGCCCGCGGCAACAATGGTGTCTGCACCGATGACTAAAGTATCCTGCGGTGTCATCAGCGTCCGATGCTCATCTCCATATGTTTTTAACATGGATGCGACTTCTCTCGCCTTCTGTGCTGCAAGTTCCATGACAACCTCTTTTGGCTCTTTTTTTATGATGATCTCCTCCCCCTTTGCCGGACAGACCTCAAAGTTAAGACCGATCTGCTCTAAAAGTTCACGGCGTCTTGGGGACGCGGATGCTAAAATAATCTGTGACATGGTCAAATTTCCTTTCTGCTGCATGCTTATCTGCTTCTTAACATTGCACAAAACTCTAATCAGACTGGCTTTTGTACAATGTTTTTAAATTTTCTATACCGGGATCACTTTCCCAAGCCGGAAGGAATACAACAGTTTTTCCTTTACTTTCAGCGGATTTCCGGCTGCATCTTTCTCATTTTCATAGACTCGGTTTAGCGCTTCCTCGTAAAGTTTTAACTGTGCCGCATAACGCTCGGACAATTCCTTTTCCGTATCCACACGGTCTGTTTTATAATCAAGAAGAACAATACCGTCCTTTTCAATCCAGAATACATCGATGATTCCCTGGATCAGGGTCAGCTCTTTCCCTGTATATTCCGTTTCTCCTATATTTCCTACACGCCCCATGCTTATTACCTTTTCCGCCTGTTCCGTGTTTTCAGCAAAACCAAACTCGTCTAACTGTTCATCCGTAAATCCCATGACAAATGGTTTCTCACGGTACAATTTTCCGTCTTTTTCAGCTGCTCCCATCCGTTTTCCAATATCTGCATTTACAAAATATTCAACCTGCGGTATGCGAATCAGTCCATGCATCTCCGGTGTGATCTGTTCTTTCTCCAGCATCCCGGCGACCTGCTCTTTTGCGGACACACCGGAAGAAAACTGGTAGCACTCCATGATGCGGTGCATTGCCGTTCCGCGAAGTGCTCCAGGGCTGGCATCCTCACTTTGCTGCTCTATTTCTCTTGCAAATGCAGGCACATACGGCACAACCTCCTCGGATTGAAAAACAGGAACTGCCTCCTCCTCTTTTTCAAACGCCTCCCGCATGGCACGATGTTTTAACTCCGACACGGAATACTTATTTTTTCTCTGCACATCATTTTCATATGCATACCGTCTGTGAAAACGCTCCGAGAACTGCTGCACTTTTTTTTCATCTGCCTGCGCAGCTTTTTCCATGCAGGCTGAACGGTTCCAGTCATCTTTGATCTGTGTTTCCAGTTCTTCCTGCACCAGTTCTGCCGCCCGCATCAGACGTATCTGATATTTATCCTGACAGGATGCAGCCGCAGGCAGAATCCAGTCCAAATAACCGGCTGCACTCTCGCGTCCCAGATAAGATAACAGTTCCTCTGGAAATGCTTTTATATAGGAAAGTGTCTCCTCTGCCTTTTTCAGACTTCCGGTTAAGATCAGCTTTTCTTTCGCTCTCGTTAATGCCACATAAAGGACACGCAGTTCCTCGCCAAGATTTTCCATATCGATCTGCTTTGCGATAGCACGTTTTGCGATCGTCACGGATTTTACACGCTGTTTTCCGTCCATATAGTCAAGACCGATGCCAAGTTCCGGGTGTAATACCAGACGGCTTCTTGTATCCTGGCGGTTAAAGTTTTTTCCCATCCCGGCGGCAAATACGACCGGAAATTCCAGTCCTTTACTCTTATGGATACTCATAATGCGCACGACATTTTCGTTTTCCCCGATCAGATCTGCCTCGCCGAAATCCACATCGTATTTCTGCAGTTCATCAATATAGCGCACAAAATGAAACAGTCCCTTGTAACTGGTATTTTCATAGGCGATCGCCTTCTCCACCAGCATTAAAAGGTTTGCATGACGCCTGTCACCGGCCGGCATTGCCGCGGCATAGTCCCCATAACCGGTCTCCTTTAACAGCAGTTCGATCAGCTCATGGATCGGGGTGTCCGGCACAAGCTGACGGAGTTTTTCATAGGTGGCATAAAACCGGTACAGTTTTTCTTCCGAAGTATCCCGCTCCTGCCCCGGATTTTCCTCCGCTTCCTGCTTCAGGCGCTCACATTCCTCCAAAACACATTCATAAAATCTGACGTCATTGTCTTTTAAACGCAGTTTCGCAAGTTCCTCATCCGAAAGTCCTGCGATTGGTGAACGAAGCACCGCTGTCAGCGGGATATCCTGTCTCGGATTATCCAAAATACGAAGCATGGAGAGCACGGTCTGCACCTCCACCGTACTGAAATATCCTGTCGCCGAAACAGTATGTGCCGGGATTCCTGCATCATTTAACACAGCAGCAAAACGGTCTGCATATCCGCTCAGGCTTCGCAGCAGAATGACCATATCCGAATACTGCACCGGGCGCAGTTCCCCGGTTGCCTTGTCGGTCACCTTCTGCGTTCCCATAAGCTCTTTGATCCTTTTTGCAATCATCCGTGCTTCTAACAGTTTCTTATCATCCGCTGCAGCATCATCCAACAGTTCATCATCCCCGTCCACCAGTAAAATTTCCGGTGTGAACATGTCCGTTTCTTCCTGATAAGAAGCTCCCGGATAAAGTGCTGCATCCGCATCATATTCCACATTTCCAAGATTGCGCTTCATGATGCGGTAAAAAATATCGTTGGAAAAATCGAGTACTTCATTTCTGCTTCGGAAATTTTTATGCAGGTCAATGCGCTGCATTTTTGCATCCGTCAGGCTGTAAGTATCGTATTTTTCCATGAATAGTTCCGGTCTTGCCAGACGGAAACGGTAGATACTTTGTTTGACATCCCCGACCATAAAAAGGTTGTATTCACCGCGCTCCTCCCGTGAAATTGCACGTAAGATTGTCTCCTGCACCTCATTGCTGTCCTGGTACTCGTCGATCATGATCTCTTTGAAATTATCCCGGAACTCCTCGGCGGTCTTTTTGACTTTGCCGGTCTCCTCATCGACAAAGATATTTAACGCAAAGTGCTCAAGGTCATGGAAATCCACCAGATTTTTCCGCCGTTTTTCCTCCGTAAACGCCTCGTCAAATTCCAATGTCAGACGCACTAACTCTGCCGCCATCGGCGCCGTCTTTTTCATCTGCTCTGCCATGATCTCCGGTGATGTGAAAAAATACTGGCGGTTTATTTTTTTGACCGCATCCTTTCCCATCTCTCGCAGTTTTTTGACCAGCTCTAATTTTTCTTCGTTTCCGTCAAATCCACGGGAGGAAGCAAGCCTGTCATAGGATAAATTGCGGTAATTCTGATAAAAATCCGCAAAACTTTCACTCGCAGCGATCTCCTTATATTTTTTCAGGTCGCCCTCTAATGCTTTCGCATACATATCCGGCCCGTCATCGTCCTGCGTCAGTTTGTATGCCCGCCCGGAAAGTGCCACAAGATCCTCTGACACCCGTTTTAAGTTCTGAAGAAGCGACTGCATGAAAGCTGCGCTTTCCAAAGATGCCTCATCCTCTATGCCATAGCTTTCTGCCGCCGCAGGCAGCCATTTCTTTGGCCATGGATAACTCCTTGAAAACTCATAGAGCTGTAAGATCATGCCGGAGAGCGCCGCATCATTTCTGCCGGATGCATATCCGTCCACAAATGCTAAAAATTCCGGCGCACTCTCCTCATAATTTTTCAACAGCACCTTTGCGAGCACGTCCTCTTTTAACAGTTTCAACTCGCCCTCATCCCCAATTCTGAAATTCGGTTCGAGATCGATCTCATGAAAATGATTACGGATCACATACAGACAAAAACTGTCGATCGTCGTGATCTGGGCATTGTGTAAAAGAGAAAGCTGACGCTGTAAATGTTCGTCGTCCGGCTGTTCCTTTAAGGCATTCTCCAGTGCATTTCCGATTCGTTCGCGCATCTCTGCCGCAGCCGCATTGGTAAATGTCACGATCAAAAGACGGTCAATGTCCACCGGGTGCTCTTTGTCCGTAATGATCTTTATGATACGTTCCACAAGCACCGCAGTCTTACCGGAACCTGCTGCCGCGGAAACTAATATATTTCTGTCTCTGAGTTCGATGACCTTTCGCTGGTCATCTGTCCATGTCATTCCCATGTTTTGCTCCGTTTCTGACTTTTTATTTTTGCACCTGTCACATCACATTTATTCACCGTCCGGATTTTTTCCCGGCTCTCCAATCTCTTCCCGGATATGTGCAAGGATCTCCTCACTGCTGTCAAATTTTTCAAACTGCTGATAGGAAAATCCCGGCATGCGTACATCAAATCCGCAGATCGTGTGATATGGACAGTAATCGCAGCCGCTCCTGTCTCCTAACAGGTAAGGTTTTACCGCCACATTTCCGGCAAAGATCTCTTTTCCCACATGCTCAATCTTCTTTCGCACATAATCGGACATCAGTCCAAACTCATAGGTGCTCGCCGTCTTAGATGTCGCCTTTAAGGAGCCGTCCGCTTTTAAGGCTACCGGGATCACTGTCGATGTGCCTGAAAAATCAGTATCCATCGCACCATAGATTTCCGGATCTTCATTGACCAGACCTCCCACTTTAAGCTGTTCTAGAATACTCCGTCTGATCTCCTCCTCGGACTCCTGACCATCCGCATCCACCATCGGATCTGTGATGTGATAATAAAAAATACCTGCAGGTTCCGTATCTTTTCCCTTATATTTTTTCTTTGTGAGTTCCAGTGCCGCATTCATGTAGACGACAAGCTGGAGCTGCAGTCCATAATAAAAATTTAAAAGTGAAAAAGTGGTGTTGCCCGATTTATAATCAATGATTTTTACATAGACCTTATCGTCTGTCTCGTAAGTATCAACGCGGTCGATCCTGCCGCGCAGACGCATTTTTTCATCTTCACCCAGTTGAAACTGCACCGCATCCAGCCGCTCGGCGCGCGAAAATGACACCTCAAAACCGCTCGGCACAAACTTTCCTTTCCGCACCTGTAACATCAGTGCCCAGATCGTCCGTTTTGCCGTTGCCTCCATCCGCTTTAACAGGTAACTGTTTCTTGCGTCCTCGAATACGTCCCCGATCCCGCTGCCTGCGATCGCATCTTCCATGCTCTGGGAAATCAGGGCTTCCTGCGCTTTCTCCGGGATATCAAACCAGGTATAATCCGACAGCTCTATGCCCTTTGCAAAACGCTCTAACACATCATGATAAATATTTCCCATATCCACACTCGCAAACTGCTGCAGTTCCCGTTCTTTAAGCCGCAGTCCATAACTTAAATAATGAGCAAACGCACAGGCAGCAAACTGTTCGAGCCTTGTCACGCTGTTTTCTAAGGTATTCCCATATAAAGCTTTCGTGACTGCCTTGCTGATCGCATCATCTTTATGGGCGCCAAACGCCGCATCAAAAAGCTGCATTACTTTTTCCCGTTCACCCTCATCCGACAGGTACCATGCCAAAAGTGCAGTCCATGCCTCTTCATCCTCCACCGGTTTTGTCAGCCCTTCCATCAGAAACGGCAGGGCACTTTCCGCAGTCAGTGCACCTTCTAATGTCTCCTCCTCGGACGGTTCTTCCACCGCAAGCTGTGGGAACAGTTTTAAGAGTGTCCCGATCAGATACGAACGCCGCAGTGCTTTTCCATCGGAGTTGACGCGGCAGAATGTCACATACAGCCGCTCGGACGGTTTTGTCATATTTAAATACAGGTAAAACTTCTGGATAAATACTTTTTCCCTTGCGCCCGGCGCCAGTTCCAGGTGATATTCTGCCATCTTTTCACGCTCAAACTGGGAAATAATGCCACCCTGATTTCCTGCTTTCGGCACAACTCCGTCGTTGACACCGACAAAAAATAAGATTTTTACATGGTTCAGACGGGTTCTCTCGATATCCCCGACTGTCACCGTGTCGTTGCCCGGCGGGATAATACCGACTTTTGCCGCCTCAAATCCGGCATCTAAGATATCACTGTATTCCCGGATCGTCATCGTCTCATCGCCAAGCAGGGACGTCACTTTGTCGAGCAGATCCATCACGATTTTATAGATCTGGTCATATTCCTTTGCCCGCGCCTGATTGCCATGCGCCTCGAAAAAGTTTCCACGCTCCTTTAATAACTGCTCCATGTCAAGCCGTCTGATCAGACTGTATAACTCATAGGTCTGTGTGCTGACCGTATTGTCTTTTCCACGGAATGCCTCAAGCAGCGGCTTAAAATTCTCATAAACCGCCTCACGGATCTCATTTAACCGTGCCATATCCTCCAATGTCCCATCCGGCATTACAAACGTCCACGGTCTGCTCCAGCGGGATGCACCGCGGATGCCCCGTGCGAGGACATAATTTTCCAGGCGGTCGATCTCCTGTTCTGTAAGTCCATGGGATCCTGTTTCCGGCTGCTGCGTCAAATCTTCCGTTGCAGCCGGATCTGGCTCCTTGTCGGAATTTTTTGCCTCGGTCACGACTCTCGCTGCAAGCCCGCACCGCAAAAACCGGAACACACTTTCATAAGAAAAATCATATTCGATCATCTCTAAGATCGCCCGGATACACTCGATAAACGGGTGGAACAAAATATTTTTCGTCTGATCAATAAAGTACGGGATATGGTACTGCTCAAAGATCTCCGGCACATAATTGCCATACTGCTGCACATCCCCTGTCACGACTGCGATATCCCGGTAACGGTAACCATTCTCCCTCGTCAGGCGCACGATCTCGCGGGCAGCAAATTTTAATTCTTCCCTCGGATTTTTCAGGGACGTGATGCGGATATGCTGCATAGATTGTTCCGGTGCTTTGTATCTGTAGCTTCCCGCTCCCGGACGAAAGAGATTCTGCTCCATAAAATAAAGGTCGGCAGCATTGGCATAGCGCCTCTGTTTTCCGGTCGGCAGTACCAACGGCTCCTCCACCGGAACTTTGCACAGTTCTGCCACTTTCAGTAGCGACGCCACCGTTTTTTTACTCATGGCAAAAAGTTCATGTACACCCCTGCACTGGTAAAAATCTTCCCTGACATCCATCGTGACAGACACGCTGACCTTCTTTGCCAGCACGAGCAGTTTTTCCATCAGACGGTTCTGGATCGGTGTAAATCCGGTAAACTCGTCCAACACGATCACACTATTACGAAGCAGTTCGGACTCTTCTGCCACATCATAAAGAAGCTCTAACACTTCCTCTGCCGTGATATATCTGCCCTTTAAATACTCCGTAAATCCCTGATACATCGTGAGGACATCCTGCATTTTTAAGCGCAGTCCCTCCCCAAGCGGTTCTTTCTCCAAAAACTCTGCCAGCGCATCCGGACGGACATTATACTGCATCAGCTCTGAGATCAGGGATTTTACCTCGCCGACATATCCCATCTTATTCATATTCGCACCAAGCACTTTCAGTTCTGCTTTTTTCTGTTCTGCCACCTTGCGCAGTACAAGATTTTTTCCGGTCTCTTCCAGCACAACCACATTTTGTTTTCCAAGATCATCAAAGACGCGGTATGCGAGTCTTGCAAAACTGAGCACATCCACGTTCATGATTGCATGCTGTTTTTGCCTCTCGACCAGTTCCCGCTGTGTCTGCATGGTAAACTGCTCCGGCACAATGATTAAAAACTGCTGCTCTTTATTTTCTTTCGCCTGTTTCAGCACGGAATCATACAGAAAATCCGATTTTCCGCTGCCCGAATTGCCAAATATAAATTGTAGGGACATCTGTTTTCTCCTGAAAATTCAATCTTAAAATATTGTATCACACATTATTTCTTTTGAAAAATGTTATCCTGCGGGTTGGAGTCAAATAGTGCATTTAAACTTCTTGATTGACAAATTTTTCACACCCGAATCCTGTAATAAAAGAAATGCCGTCAAAAACATCAGCAATTACCACAGGCATTCCGATATCTGCGACCAGATAATATACCATAAACGGCACCAGTATGTCATTGAGACCATTCCCGCAATCATTGCCCTCTTTTTCTTCTCTCTTTCCATTTCCTGCCCCTTTCTGCTCTGTCATTCTATTTTGCATGTTAGTCTATTCTAACTCTTTTGTCAATTCAGGAAATTTCCACTGTCATATCATGTATCAGAGAGAATTTGCACCTGCCAGGTTAATTGCCCTTTGCCGGACGCACAACTGAAAGTTATGAAGCAGTCCAATGATATGCAATTCTTGGTGTTCCATTTTTAACATATATAATACCGCATTTCATAAAACCATTCTTTTCCATCAGCTTTTGCATGATTTGATTATCCGCATGGGTATCTGCCCTGATATTTTGAGAAATATTTTTACAATAATTTAAAACACACTGAAACAAACCATGCACCTGACCATCCCCAGCAAGTCTGTGAATAGTAAGATAAGGCTCTTCATTCAGCCAATTCCCATTCTCAATATGCTTATAAGCAGGTTCTGCACCTTTAAACAATGCAAATACCCCATGTCTCCCATCTTTGTCATATATTACCCTGCATACATTCTGACAAATATCAGATTTTATTAGCTCTGCATCCGGATAAAAATGCCCCCATTGTGCAGGATTTCCGGACTTTATCATATAATCCTGTGCATATTTATAAATTTTCATAATCTGTTCAAAATCTGCCATATCAGCATTTTTCACATTCAGCATATATTTTATTCACCTCCGCAACTGCCGATTTACGAGTTTCATGATTCTTTATCTGTTATATCGCTGAATCATTACAAACAACATATCAAACAATGCTGTCAAAATGCAAACGGAAAATTGACCTCCTCTCCTGCAGAAAAAACAGCCTCTCCTGATGTCTCTGTAACCTTGAAACCTGCGCCATCCCATCCGTTGATTTTGATGGTTCCTTTTACACTTCCGTCATCTGATGTGAAAGCCAGCTCCCCGTTTCCATTGTCAACAAATGTTCCTTTTGTTTCTCCCTCTCTGTAAATGGAGATAAGCGCTTCATCCTCTCCTTCCAGCCCCTGTCTGGTGATCAGGGAACTGTATACGCTGCCAGTCCCCTGATTGTCCACAAACAGACTGTACTTTGCTGATTTTTCCGGCATAACAAAGGATTCCCCCTTTATCTTTGCCAGCTCATTTGCAATAACATAAGCCCTGTTCTTCGTGATCTCCTCCAGATAAGAATTCTGAAGAAGCGGATACATACTGCCGTTTTCTTCGTAAGATCCAATGTGAAGCAAGGTCACTTCTTCCTTCATAGCGATCCAGTTTCTCTGTTCTGCAAGGATCTTCTCCTTTGTCTGCGGATCTGCCAGATCACTGAATCTGCTCCAAAGGTTATTTAATTCCGTATCCCATATGTCGAAAAACCATCTGGATGACAGATTCATTTCTGTCTGTGTCTGGGCTGCCTGCGCCAGCGGCGTATATTTCTTTACGATGTTCTCAATATTCTTCAATTCGTCCTGCAGTGATGCGGAACCTGATACCACATTGTCAACATCCGCTTTGATGTCCTCCGAATAGTCATAAGTAAAATCCGTTTCTTCATTTAATACGACGTCATTGTATTCTGTACTTTCTGTATTTTCTGTGCTTTCTGTGTCTTCTGTGCTTTCTGTGTCTTCTGTGCTTTCTGTGTCTTCTGTGTTTTCAAAACTGACCGAATCTTCCACCTGGGAAGATTCGCTTTCTATTCCTGTATTATTATTTTTTACTCCTTCTTTGCCACATCCGGCACAAAGTCCGGTCATTAATATTAATATCATGCTGTAAATTCTTTTTTTCATGTGTTTATACTCTCTACTTTCTGATTCATTGGGTGTTCTTTCCAGTTTTCTCTATCAGCAATTATAAATGAACATGAGAAAAAATACCAGCGGCCCCGTGAAACTTTGCATAAATAAAAAAGCAATACCTGAATTTAAAATAAACTCAAATACTGCTCATGAAACATCTAATATTGTATCTTTTTAGCCGAGGTATAACATTTCTCTCTATATTTAACCAAACTTGAAGTTACACTGCCATTTCCCATAATAATGATGAAACAAAAGGTTGAAACAAGAACATAATAACTACGACAGAACTGCATATTACATAAAAGTCATTCATTTTTGAATTTAGCAATACTCTTTTTTTTAACTACCTGTTATCCAGCGTGCAATAAAATATCTGATTATAGTCCCAACCGTATTTGTAATAATATCGTTTATATCTGTGGTTTTAAAGGTAATAATGTGATGTATTAAGAACAGATGAAGATTTGTTTAAATCTTACCGAACGGACAGCGTCAAATAACTTCCCATCTGACTGATCACTTTCAAATATCAGAATAATTTATCTCATTTTCCATATTAAAATTCCAAACTATCCACATTTAACAGAAAATACTTCATACCCATAATTACAAAGTGCTTAACTTTACATTCCCATTTCTTCTATCTCTTTTAACATAAATTCTTCTTGTCAGGCAAATGCAACATATACGTTGAAACAAATAACTGGTTATCCATTCCAGATAAGGCATATTCTACCATCTGAGAACCTTTATCTGTACAAAGCAGTATTCCTACTGGAGGATTATCTCCCTCTATCATCTCATTTTTCTTATAATATCCTACATAAGCATTAAGCTGCCCTAAGACTATTATAAATTCGCATAGACACAGTATCCCACAGCTCATGTATCTATGCGATTTCTTTTTTATTGTTTTGTTACTGTTCACAGGTAGGCATTTTCTGAACTGAAAATGCCGTATGATACAGTGGTGGTAGCAGATTTTGCCGATTTGGAATGCGAAGCATCGGCAAAATCCGTTACTGGAACGAGGTACGAGTGAACAGTAACGTTTGCGTGCTCATCATATATCATTAGTGCACTTTTTCCTTTTAAATATCCCATAAACTGTGATATACTATATTTCGGTGGAATACTTACCAACATATGGATATGATCTGGCATTAAGTGTCCTTCTATTATTTCCACACCTTTATACTTACACAATGCTTTGATAATATCTCTGATATCTTCTTTGTACTGATTGTATATTACTTTTCTTCTGTATTTTGGTGTGAATACAATACTGTTCTGAATCACACACAGGGGTAGTTTTTTGCTCTATGTAACCGGCTGTCTGGAAGAAACCGGTATAATCTTCTCCGGAACAGCCTTTGATGAAGATGTGGCAGTAACGCTCGTCATCCTTATCCACAATATAAATTCTTTCCACAATAGTCTGAATCAATGTGACCAGAACCTCCGGCTGCGCATCTTTTGCATACTCTGCAAAGGAGAGCAGCCTTTCTTTTGTCATTTCCAAGTCACGGATGGCAATCATGTTGTTCTTTCTACCCTCATCCAATTTTGAAATCTGCCGCTCCGTTTCTCTCAATTCTTCAGCCAGATTTTGCAAATCCTCTTGAATAAATTGCTTGATACTGCCATCTGCTTCACGCAGATTTCTTGTCTGTGCTGCAATATCCGCTTTCAGCTTATCACGTTTCTTTTTAATGATGTTATGTTCCTGTACCGTCTGTGACTGTTCCAGAACCTCCTCGATTTTAATTTCCAGAATCCTTCTGAAACGCTCGCTGTTTTCATCCGACAGTTCAGATAGCTGCTGTACGACAAATTCATCCAGAAGAACGCCATCCACTGCCTTGAAATTACATTCCTTTTTACGATAACCGGGACAAACATATTTAAATCGAGGCTTTCCATTCGTCCAACGGTCGGACTCGGAAATTACACTCAATCGTCTGCCACAGTGAGGACAATGCGCCAGCCCCGCCAACAGTGCGTTGGTCTTTCTATGAGGTCGATTGTATTTCTCTGCAATAGCATCCAAAAGTTCCTGCACTTCAATCCATTGTTCACTTGGAATAAAGCCTTCATGCCTTCCGACCGCAATAATCCACTCGCTAACAGGCTTGCTTTCAATGGTCTGAACATATTTTGGAGAGATAAATGTGCTGTCACTGCCTTCATACTTTTCCTGATCAGTTTTATTGTAAGCCGACAATCCGTGAGTTCCGTCAAACTCTATCATATCTCCAAACACATTGCCGTCATGGTCGATGAAATAATCATAGCTGCGTTTATCAGCAGTACAATAGATAGGATTTCTCAAAACCAGTCTTGTGGTTGATGCGTTAAATGCAGCACCGGAAGGAGTGTGAAATCCTTCCTCATTCATCTGCTTTGCAGTGGTCTGGATACTGCGAGTGGTTCGAAAAATTTCATACAATCGCTGAACCATCCATTTTTCTTCTGGCAGACTTTCTAAGTAGCTGTAGGCTGATTTGCCCTTACCACTTCCGGTTGTTACACGACGGACAGTAAATCCCATAGGTGTATTGCCGCCGAGCCATCGACCGTCCTTTGCAAGTTCCATCATATTATCTACAATTCTTTCTGTCAGAGTATCCCTTTCAAATTCCGCAATGACCGCAAATATCTGAATGAAGATTTTATAGAGTCCGCTGGCAGTATTGATACCGTTTGAGCAAATCAGCAGGTCAACATGATACATTTCCAAGAAATCCATCAGGCGGATTAGGTCGGCTGTTTTTCTGCCGACACGATCCAGTTTGTAACATACGATTGCTTTGATTTTTCCGTCCTGCACATCATGCAGCATTCTCTGAAAATCCGGTCTGTCTGAAAAATATCCGCTGAGTCCTTTGTCCTCGTATTGTAAAAATTCATACTCCTCATCCAACCTCAATTCCTTTTTGGCGTAATCCGCACATTGTTTGAATTGAACACCGATACTGTCACCCTTATTGGTGATACGAGATTTACGGGCGTATATCGCAACGCCACGGTTATCTTTTTCAACTTTTCTCTGTTTCTTCATGGGTAGTCACCTCCGCTCATATCATACCGCCATCCCAGTTATTCTATCAAGTTTGTGGCCGTTGCCACGAATCCATTCCAGAAACACATACAAGGTTTCTGCGTCAAAACTTCTGATTCCCTGTGCGATAAACTCTGCTCGTTTCTGCTGAAAGGCTTCCATAGTTTCTTTGAATTTTTGTCCTCTGTGAATTACTGCAATCAAATAGTTCCCTCCGTTTCTGTCTGTGGTTCTGACCTCGGACCAACTTGGTTCAAAGTCAGATAATGAAAAAAGCTGCTACACAGATGCAACAATAACAGACACAAAAGATTCTGTATCTGACTTGATGCTTCCATGTAACAGCTCCGACAGTTCGGACTGACTAAAAATATGTTTGTATAAATATGGGGCTTGCCCATCAATAAAATCTTGTATGAAGCAGTATTTAATTTTCATCTGTAGCTATCATAGCATGAAATGTCGAAATAAGCAATCTTGTCAAGTTCAGCCAAAGAGCATATCCCAAAGTTGAGAACAGGCAGCTAATAGCAGATTTTTATTTTACCGTAAGTTGTAGTAAGGATATTTTTGATTTTCTAATTGAAGCATGATGATACCTCTGGCCAAATTGTCCAGAAGTCATTTTGAAATTTACGAAATTCCGGACACCTCATCAAGAATTTACAATACAAAATCTCTACGCCTTACTTTGGTGCAAGTTACACCGTAGCACTTCATCCCAACTTGGGACAAAGTTGATTTTCAGAAAATAAAAGCACTGTCTTGTGTCCAATTCGTTCACAAGCATAAAGTTCAGCCCTTCAACTCCTACCCCAGTTATGTCGAAGTGATTCTCGTTTTTCTGTTTCCTACATTTTTAACTTTGTGCCAAGTTGGCACGAAGTTTTTCACCCAACTTGGGATGAAGTTGTATCCGAGCATTGCCACTTTCGTTACTTGTGGGCAAGTTGCCCACAAAGTTTCCCGACAATTTGTCGGGAAGTGGATCGCCATACATCACATAAATAATCAGGGACAACTCCTCCCATGTTTTCATTTTTTCGTTTTTGGAAAATTGAACTTCTATGCAAATTGCGCAGAAGTCAATAAGTAAAAGTATTCAGAATGAATGCGCAGCCGACACCGCAGGTGGCGTTCAAAGGGGATTGGGGATGCTTCCCCAACAAGCAATTTGCGAAGATTGACCCAAAGGGGAAATCAAAAAATGAGTAAACCTGTACAGGTTTACACTGCTTGCCAATTTGTAACGCCTATAATATGCGGGTAAAATTATTCCCAAGTTGGGAATAAAAACTGATACATCTCCGCACAAATTGGGAGAAAGTTCCGATTCCGACTTCTGCCCAATTAGAGCAGAAGTTAATCCGCACTTGTTCCCAACTTGGGCACAAGTTATATTGTGTGAAAAAACCGGCAAACAGAGCAAAGTAATAACATTTTGTCTAAAATTTAAGAACTTCGTCCCGAGTTGAGACGAAGTTCTTTCTTGCTATTTCTTTTTGCGCATCTCTCGATAGATCACCTCAGCCAATGCACTCATAATGGCATTGTATTTGTTCTGATCTTCAAAGAGAGCGGTATAGGTATCCTGTGATTCCATGTAGCTTTCCATGGCAGCATCTCCAAATGCTTTGGGGAAAATGCTTTCTACAAAAATCTGCGGGTCTGAAGTTCTTGCCATGTTTGCCAGTTTCTTGTCACCCATGAGTTTATCACGGAGAGCCGTCAATAGCACCCTGTCGCCGTCTGTAAAGGCACCCTTGAACTTCTCATTGATCTTATCAATGATTTCGTCCAATGGTTCCTTGGGATCAAGCCCCATGGCACCTTTCTTTTTAGCCGGTTCATAGACACCCTTCTGTTCACCTAGTTCGATTGCACCTTCAAAAGTTTTCTGCAATTTATAATATTCCAGCTTTAACTTACCCTCCAAATCAACCATATCCACCGGTTCCGGAGGCAACAGATTGATGAGGTAGGAACAGAACACATACTCCTTGTGCAAATCCTTGTCAAACATACGGATAATCTGAGAGATATAACTGTACCACTTGATAAGGCTTCTGAGCTGACGGCTGAACTGGTATCGCTCGTCAACAGTTTTCTTATTGTAGCGATTAGCTACCGGCAGCAAAGCACTGGTCATACGTCCCATAGCCTTTTTGTCCTGCTTGTCGCTGCTGAAATACACCTTTGCAAAGGCTTCAATGTCATCGTCAGAGTAGATACCAGCACCACGAAGTTCCTTCTGGGTCTGGTAAATCAAGTCTGCATTGACTTCCTGCTGCAAATAAGTTTCCTGGTAGAAAGGCTGGAACGCTTCCAGAATATCTTCCTTCTTGTTCACGAAGTCGAGAACAAAGGTATCATGCTTACCGGCACAAGTCCGGTTCAGACGAGAAAGGGTCTGGACTGCCTTAACGCTTTTCAGCTTCTTGTCAACGATCATCGTATGCAGCAGCGGCTCGTCAAAGCCGGTCTGATACTTTTCAGCGACGATCAGCACATTGAAGTTGTCGTGAAATTCTGCCTTGGTCTGACTTTCCGAAATGTGGGAGCCATCCCTGCGAACATTCAACCTCGGCTCAGTATATTCTTCACCGCCATCGTTGACCGCACCGGAGAACGCCACCAATACATCTACATCCATGTATTTCTTCTCTTGGATGTATCGCTTCACTTCATGGTAATACCGCACAGCAGCCAAGCGTGAGGATGTAATAACCATCATTTTACCCCGCCCGTTGATCTTATGACAAGTGGTTCCCAAGAAGGTTTCAACGATGATCTGTGCTTTTTGGCTGATGTTGTACGGGTGAAGTTCCTGGTACTTGCGAATGATCTTCACTGCACGGCTGGACGGCACATCCGGGTTGTCCTCGGTGGTCTTTGCGATCTTGAAACAGGTGTCGTAGGTCATGTAGTTCTGGAGGACATCCAGGATGAAGCCTTCCTCGATAGCCTGCCGCATACTGTAAATGTGGAACGGATGGAAAGAACCATCCTCATATTCAGTGCCGAACAGCTCCAAGGTCTTGTCCTTCGGAGTTGCGGTGAACGCAAAGAAAGACAAATTCTTATGCTTACCGTGGACGATAATCTCCTTCATTAGCTTATCGTCGAGATCAAGCTCAGATTCAGCCTTGCCCTCCATTTCTGCATTCTCCCGGAGAGCTTCTTCGGTATCAGCCAGAGCTGTTTTCAGTTTCAGAGCGGAGTTGCCGGTCTGAGAGGAATGGGCTTCATCGACGATGATAGCGTAGTTCCGGCCAGCAACCTTATCCACCTCTTGATAGATCACTGGGAACTTCTGCAAGGTAGTGACGATGATACGCACACCGTTGTTCAGAGCATCCCGGAGGTCTTTGGAGTTCTTGTCCTCGCCAATGGCTTCGACTGCGCCAAGGGTATGGTCGAAACCGGAAATGGTGTCCTGTAGCTGGGCATCCAGAACGGTACGGTCGGTAACGACAACAACGCTGCTGAACACAGCCTTGTTATCTTGGTCATGGAGGGAAGCAAGTCGGTAGGCAGTCCAGGCAATCGAGTTGGATTTACCAGAGCCTGCGCTGTGCTGAATCAGATAGCTCTTACCAGCACCATTAGCTTTCACATCGTCAAGCAGCTTGCGGACAACATCCAGCTGGTGGTAACGAGGGAAAATCAGCGTTTTCTTCTTGGTGATCTTCTCGCTGCCATCGGCCATGAGCTTCTTATCTTCGGTGATTTGCAAATGAATAAACTTCTGGAGAATGTCCATCATACTTTCTTTCTGGAAAACCTGTTCCCACAGATATTCCGTGGGATAGCCGTTGGGGTTAGCTGGGTTGCCCTTTCCACCGTCACGGCCTGCACCGGCAGAGCCTTGGTTGAAAGGCAGAAAGAAGGTGTCCTTACCAGCGAGTTTGGTTGCCATCCAGACTTCGGTGTGGTCTACACAGAAGTAGCTCAGAATGCGCTTATTGAACTGGAAGCAGATTTCTCTGGGATCACGGTCATACATCCACTGCCGCTTGGCATTGTCCACGTTCTGACCGGTGTACTGGTTCTTCAGCTCAAAGGCGAACACAGGGATGCCATTTAGCACCAGCACCATATCTACGCTTTTCTTGGTATCAGCGGAGTAATACCACTGCCTGTTGCAGTTGACTACATTCTTCGCATATAGGGCAGCTGCGGTCTGGTTCAAACTGGATTCCGGTTTGAAATAGCAGACACGGAAGGTAATACCCCGGTGCTTGAAGCCGTGACGGAGAACAGATACAAGGCCCTCAGTGTCACAGGCAGTATTTAGAGCAAGGCAGAACTTTCGGACAGGATCAACCTTGTTCTGATTCTCAAATCTCGCCCATTCCTTCGGCTGGGTTCTTTGGATGAACTCGATCAGTGTGTTCACATATAGGCCAAGGGCCGGATCGTATGTATCGGTTCCCTTGGTGTAGCCGCCTGTGGGAGAAATGAAGAAGGCTTCAATGTCCTCTTCAAAACGCTTTTCTGTTGTAACATCAATGGACACTTATTGTTCCTCCTTTCCGCTGGGCTTTGTAGAGCGAGCACTGTAAGCAAAATCGCTCCACTCAATATCGTACTTATCAAGCAGTGCTCGGATGATATACATAATGTGTGCTGCTGAAAAGCCAGTGCTTTCATAAATATCTGTATCTCCCAACTTGTAATCTCCGTAGACCTCATTCACATCATAGGAAAACATGACATTCTGTGACCATGAAAGGAGCCGCTCATTGTTTCGGGCCATTTCTTCAATAATGCTACTGTCCAGTTCATACAGTCTGCTAACAATAGAACGGAGCATTTCTGCGAAGTTGGTCGTGTTGACACGTTCTCCTTGCAGTACATAGTAGTTTGGAGCCTTGTATGTGGCATTGTCCGGATCGTCACAAGTGTATTCTTTGTAACGAGGATCAGCAAAGGAAATCGTCTGTGCAGGTTGTTCAATTGGATAGAGCTTTACGATAATGTCAGCCAGATGGTCGGCCCTCAGCTCAATGGCTTCGGCGTTCCAAACTGTGCGTTCCTTCACATCGGAGTACAGCACAACAACTTTTGTCTTAACATCGTCTAATTCTTTCTGTTTCACATCGAAAGGTTTGTCGCCCAATTCGCTGTTGTAGGCGGTAAGGGTCAAATTGCCAAGGGTATGCAGATACTTCTCCTGCACACTCTGCCAAACATTTTCCCCAAGCATTTTCTGCCATGCAGTAGATAGGTTCTTGTTCTGCGGCATAATATGCTCGATGGTAAGATTGTCCGTAATCAGCTGTTCCTTACCTTGGTTTTCAATGGCAGTCAGCAGGAACTTACACAGAGCGTTTTTTCTATACAGATTATTCTGCTTCAAAGCCAGAATAAAAGTCTTGTCATCGGGTAGTGCATCCTTGGAAGTCAACTGCTGAAAAAAAGATACAATTGTATCGTAGTAATGCTGTTTATTCTCCGTACGAGCGAATACTCTGGCATAGAGCGTCTTGTACAGACCACGCAGGGAGTTAGAACCGATCTCACAGATCAAACGGCGGATGCTGTAATGAAGTAGGAACTGCAAAACTTTTTCCAGTTCCTTGAGACCAATAACCTCATTCTCATAATCATCGAACACCGGAAACAAGAACAGGAATACAGTGGTCTGTTTTAGTTTCTGTAAGCTTCTGAGCAGACTGTTTATCTTATCACCGTATTTCTTGTCACCGTAAAGGAATGCATGGTAAAAGTCAGCGTAGTGAAGAATCTCCTTCAGCATACTTTCGTTGGTGTATTTGCCTTTCCGATAAACATCCTTAAAGACCTCATAGGCATCTTCTTCCTTGGCAAAACCGTCAACCTTGGTATTGAGATAGTCCAAGAAGAAAGCGGTCATATTATTTCGATGGACAAGAACTTCTGCTTTAAGCCAATAGTTTTCATAGAGGCTTTCTTGATCTGCATCGGTCATCAGGACAAAGTTTCTGATTTTATCCGCAAGGCTCAGGGGCACACCAGTGGAGTTGATACGTTCAAACATCTCTTGGGCGTTATCTTCCTGCTCCAGAAGAATACTGGCACAAATCAGCTTCTCAACGCCCTTGTAAATGTCTTTGACATACATACCGGCATCCAACTGTGCTTGAACCAGCGAACAGAACAACTCGTAGTTTCTCCAAATACCGCTGTTCTTTTCTATGTCATCGTATTTGTTTTCCATCAGCAAACGCAGCTGATTATCGTCGCTCTTAATGGGTTTTAATTTCAACTTGCTTGCCTTGTCAATGGCAAACTTATCAAATTTGTCCCGATTAAACAGCGTTTCCGCAATCAATTCACGGGTGGCATCGTTCTCTGCAAGGTCGATCAGCGCCTTCAGCAGAAGATAGATGGTAGTCAACCGCTGTTGCCCGTCGATGATGATGTAGTAATGAATGTTCTGCTCCTCTTTCAGAGGGGCATACACGACAGAACCGCAGAAATGGGTTCTGTCCTTTTTATATGCCTGCACAATGTCCTCAAACAGTTTCACACACTGCTCTTTCGACCATTCATAGTTACGTTGGTACACAGGGATTGCATACTGACGCTTGTTCGGCTCAATGAAGTCATTGATGATTCTGCCTTTATCAATCTTCAATTCTCTGGCACCTCCTTTAGTGACACCAATCCCTTACCGAGTTTCTTAATGATTGCCAGCAAGGTCAGCGGATCGCTTCCCTTTACAACCAATCTTTGTCCTACGGCATAGGAATTGTCTCCAGATTTATCAATATATTTTTGATCGACCATACCATTGTTATGTTCAATCAAATGTCTGCGCTGGAATAGTAAATTCATATCCTTCAATTCATCGACAGACAGCCATTCATCATATCCCTTGCCGGTAGCATCCTTAAACAGCTGACTTCCTTTATCGACAATCTGGAAGTCATTGACCCTGGATGTCTTTCCGGTCAGCTTGTCATAGTGACAGGACGCAAATTTTTGAAATGCAGATACAATATCACCAATTGAGCTTTCCAATAGCCCACGACACATCGTTTCTGCCTTGTCCCTGCCGTATGAGGTTGTCAGCATCTGCTTCATTTCAGAGAGTGACGCCAACATCTTCTCAACGCTGTCCATTGATTCCTCAAATGCACTTACCGCAGAGTTATGGCCACAGCACGGGCAGAAATAAGCGGAGCCAATCACGCTATACCGAGTACCGCAGTTCTCACAGGTGATGTCGATTTCCCATTCTTCGCTCTGTCCGATAGGGTTGTTCTGGAAAGTAATTCGTTTTCCGGGCTTGTAGGTAATCTTCACGAACTTGTTGTGCCGGGTGGATCGGGCTAAACCTCCAAATGCCTCGTCGAGTTTTTCGGAGATTAACGCCATCGCATAATCAACAGCGATGTTCTGCATACCCTCCAACTGCTTTTGCGTCCACCATTTTTCCGATGTATCAATATGACCGCACATAGGACAATGAACTTCCTCATCAGAAACTTTTTCTTCCCAATCCTGCATATTGATTTTGAAGGTATACATACAGTTTTCGTTTGGACACTCTCTGTCGAAATAACCTTTCCTATCCGACTGAAGTGTAACAGGTATCTCCAACTTACTTCACCTCCTTTTTACCGGTGACATATTCATAGATAAGTGATTTTTTGTAGTTTTCAAGTTCAGAGAGAAATAGCTCTTTTTGAGCAATGAGCCGGTCAATCTCTTCACATTTCTGATCTAAGTAAGCGACGATCTCATCCTGCTCCTCAAGAGGAGGGAGCAATGCTCCGAATACTCCTAACTTTGCAAAGTTCCGATAGTCGCTTGAACGAATACGCACTCCGTTTGACAAATCCATAAGAATGTTACCATAAGCCAAGCTACGCAAATAGTACATGAAGTATCGGTTGTTACCAACCGTATCACATACATGGACAACTGGAGTAGTCTTTCCACGGCTGTCAGAGCATCCGATGGCACCTGCGAAAGCGTCCATGCCATGAATAACCAAGTCGCCTACATCTACCCCGTGATAACCGTTTTCCGTGAATGAAACTGTAAACCCATCTTCTCGACGCTTTCTTCTGAGCGTTACCTCTCCATCTCTGAAGCAAGTAATAATCTCATCATCCTCTGTAACAGCTTTCTCCCGTGGGCTAATCACATTCTTTATTCGGCACTCCTCCCATTCAGCAGGAATGCGGTCTAACCATTCAATGGAACATGGCTTCATAATTCTATTCTTTCGTACACCTTGAGTAACAGCTTGAATAACAAAAGCTCTTTTAAGGCTTTTGTAATCGTCGATAGACGCCCTTGTCTTATCCAGCACGGCATCAATTTCAGCACATTCATGATCTAAGTAATCTGCAATACGCTGTTGTTCTTCCAGTTTTGGTAATGGCACAACCCGTCTAAGTGTATCTGATACGGATACTCTTAAACGAATTTCCATAATACCCTTGGCATATTTCCGCAACTCCTTCTGAAAACCTACAGTGCTAAAGATGTAACTAATAAACCTTAAATCAGCATTTTCTGTTTCCTTGAAAACATAATAGACAGGGCTAACACATCCGAAATAATGGGATATGCCAACTGATCCGATTATGACATTCATACTGTTTATGACTAAAGTGTTTTCGTATGCGATTTTGTACTCTGCAACATTTTCTTTTGCCTTGTTACCTTGGTTTCCCTTTTCTTCATATGGAATAACGCCTTGTTTGTTTGTAAGAGATAGCACCTGTGTTGTTTGAATGGGATCATTTTTAACATTTATGTCTTTAAGACACCAGCGAAGGCGTTGTACTGACCATTCATCTGGGATAAAACCAATCCAATCCAATCCACTGTCTTTCATTTTTCGAGCCATCGTTATCCCTCCTTATGGAACAGAGTATTCAAAGACGATGTTATTTCGGATTCCAATTTGCTCAAACGCTCCATAATATCCTCTGTTGCTTCTGGCTTTTGATATTCGTAGAAGTATCTGGTCATTGGAATTTCATATCCGACCTTGGTTTTCTTTGTATCTACCCATGCATCGGGAACATAAGGCAAAACCTCTCGTTCGAAATAAGAATCAATATCTTCACATAAGGGAACCAGCTCTGTATCACGAAGAGTGGGATTGGGTTGCTTCTTTCCTTTTTTCAGAACAAGGTTTCCTGCTTCATCACGAAGTGGCTGCTCAACGACGATTTTGTTGTAGCCAAATTCAACAGATTCATATATTTTGCTTTCGCAATATACACCTTCTTTATCTCCATAGATTGCTTCGTGTCTGAACTCTCCATACGCCTGTGTAATCAGCTCTCTACAAAAATCAGCGATGTCATTTCTCTTTGTGCCAATATTTTTCTTCCTTGGTTCAAAGCAGTGGGAAGCATCAATTAGCTGTACTTTTCCCGCTCGATAAGCAGGCTTATCCTTAGACAACACCCAAATATATGTGCTGATACCGGTGTTCATAAACATATCGGTGGACAGCTGAACGATGCAATCCAACCAGTCATTCTCCAGAATGTACTGACGAATATTGGACGGTCCGCTACCGGCATCACCAGAAAACAACGGGGAACCATTCTGAATAATGGCCATCTTGCCGTTAGGTGCAAGCTTGGATAGACCATTCAGCACGAACAACTGCTGTCCGTCAGAAATCTTAGGCAGACCGGGAGAGAAACGACCAAGATCACCTTTTGCCGCTTCCTTTTCAACGGCCTTTTGTTCACGCTTCCAGTCAATTCCGAAGGGCGGATTGCTGATAATATATTGGAAGGTGTAGCCGCTGAACTGATCGTCAGACAGGGTGTCACCAAATCTCATGTTGTTAGGATCACCGCCACGGATCATCATGTCCGCCTTGGCGATTGCGAAGGTGGATGGATTGAACTCCTGTCCGAAACAGGTAACTTCAATGTCCTCGTTCAGATCGTGGATACGCTCCTCCATGCAGGACAACATCTGGCTGGTTCCCATGGTCATATCGTAGACCGTGACATTCTGAGCTTCCGCAAGATCGGCATCGGACAGGAGGAGATCGGTCATCAGATAGATAATATCCCGGCTGGTAAAGTGCGCTCCGGCTTCCTCTCCAAAGGATTCAGAGAACCGCTTTACCAAGTCCTCAAAGATGTAGCCACAGTCCACGGCACTGATTTTGTCCGGGCCGAGATAGCCCTTGGGCGTAGCGAACTCCTTGATAACAAGGTAGAGGGTGTTGCTCTCCACCATTCTCTTGATGATGTTGTCAAAATCGAATTTGGACAGAACATCCTGAACATTGGGAGAGAACCCAGCCAGATAGTCCCGGAAGTTGACTTCGATGTTATCCGGGTCAGCCAGCAGCTTTTCAAATGTGAACTTGCTGGTATTGTAGAACTGATAACCGGAAGCCTTGGTCAGAAAGCCATCAATGACGGCCAGCTTCTTGACCTTTTCATACTGTGCCAAGACTGCTTCGTGGGTGGGAAGCAGACAGTCGTGGAAACGCTTAACCACGGTCATAGGAAGGATTACAAGCCCGTACTCATGGGGCTTAAAGGGGCCACGGAGCATATCTGCCACATTCCAGATCATCGTTGCTTTTTCTGCGATATTTACTCCTACCGCTTGGATTTTATCGTTAGACATCGTGTGTACCTCGATTCGTATTTTCTTTATGCACTGGCCTGGATGCCTTCAAGTGGCTCCAGACCAATTATGAAGTCGGTAAGCAAAATAGCATTCAGAGAAGCCTTTTTGCTCGGATAGCTGTGATACCAGCTGTGAGAAACGCCATGCCGGTTCGGCACACCATCAACCACATCATCAACCTTATTGCACTGAGATACAATAAAGGTGTTGAAATAATCGCTGAAGATCTTGTCGTAGTCGTTTGCCTCGGTCAGATCTTCCAGTTCTTTTTTAGTGATCTCCATCCTTTGCCGGTGACGATCCTGCATGGTAGCATTGTTTGCCTTTATGTAGATTAAGCCCTCCCACATAGTTGCCAAGCTGGAAATACACAGGGCATATTCACCACGGAGATGTGCTTCAAGAGCCTGTCCCAGAATCCGTTTGATATGTGATTCTAAATCAGATTCTCTCCATATTCGCTTGATGAATTTGATTTCATTCTTGTCGTAATAGTCGAGAATGACCTTGTCGATACGCTTTTCTCGCCGCTTACTTGCACCTCGGCTTGTTGCCAGGATGTCCGATATTTCCGCTGTCATGGTAATATCCGCTGCCCAGCCAGCGTAGGGGAACCATTTGCATTCATACATAGCCGTCAAGTACGCTTGATTGAACTTCTTGTATCTCCCAAGAATATCCGGTTCCAGTGCAAGATTCCCCAACACAGAGCGCATTGGAGAGATGTCAATGCTCTGAAGCCAATCCATCACAGGCGAATGAATTGCCGCTGTAAGTGCAGACCCAAAGGAGCTTATAATTCCATGAACAGAATCCGCAAGTAGTTTTACCGCACTATTATTGAAGGACTGGGGCATCGCCGTCATCCCTAAACTGGCTTGTTCAAGCAGCGGATTCTTGAAAGTATAGTTGGGGACATTAGCGGCTATTGCAAGTTCTCCTAAAGTCTGGATGGTACTACTGTGTTGTAGGGCATCTATTGCAGTACCTACGCTGGTAGCCAACTTCATAGCTTTACTCTGTTCAGCAATCGCTTTCATAGCTAGCGAAGGTTCTGAAATTGCATCCAACGCAAGCGTCGGAATCTCAAAATTGGGGATATGTGCAGTAGCACCTTCTGCGATTCGCTTGAGTTTTTCCTCTTGCTCCAGAATTGGCGCTAAACTATCTGCTATTTTTTTGCTGGCTTCCATACTTTCCAGCAACTGATCAGAAATAGGGTTATGTTCAAAATCTTTGATATGCGACACCTCCATTCCTTTTCTGACTCAAATATATTTATTCATTGTGTAGCCTATCATAAGTCGTGTCCAATAAATCGGACGATTAGGCAATTTTTCTCATTTCCATCATTTCTTCTAACTTGGCTCTGAAATCCGTCTTGGTGATTTTCAAACCGTTGGAACCAAGTCTGACAACAGGAGGATAACCGTCCTCAGATTCTATTGCAGAAATGATGCTGCTGTAATCACCTTTTCCGGAGCCGCTGTGCGGCATCGGCCCGACCATAATCAAGCTGTATGTGGGCTGCCACTGCATTTTGCGGAAGTTGAAATCTTTGGCATCATCATATTCCAGATGAAGTTCAAAACGGCTCTTGTCCAGACCCAGCTTTTTAGCGATGGACAGCAGGACTTCGGCTTTCACATCAGACTGACCGATAACAACGATCTTGCCAGTCTTGTACACCTCATATCCCGTTTCTTTTTCGAGGAGGTGTTCCATCCCAAGCAGCTGGAGCAATTCCTCCAACTGCCCGGAACGGTTCAGACTTGCGAGTGCAGCTGTTAAATGGTCGTCAAGTTCTTCTCTGATATTATCTTCTAACTCAAAAAGCTCTTCTACACTGAGCATAGGCTTAATCACTCTCCTCATCAAAAATATGATGGAGCTTGTTTACTGCCTTTTCCAGACGCAGCTTAATGACTGTGATCTCGTCCAGTGCTGCTTGATACTTCTGAGCAATGCGCTCCTGTTCCTCCATGGAGGGAAGAGGAATCTCTACTTTCTTGAGCTTGTCCACACCGATGTTTGGGATCGTTGCACCGACGGTAATGCTTTTCAGAACCGCATGACCCTGTTCACTATCGAAGAAAGCCTTGATGAAGTAGGGATTTGCTTTGGTTTCATCCAGCTCAATGATATACAGATTACCATTCGCCAGGATGCGCTGACCTTCCTGCACAGATGCCACGGCAACTTTGTAAGGGTAACCGTTCTTGGAGAGAATCAGCGTGTTATTTTTTAAGCAGTATCTCTCGTACTTGGGATCAATGTAGGACAGATACGGGAGCTTATCGTCGATCATGCCATTCTGAATATTGGCAAGCATCAGATACTGCATATTGGTCACGCTGTCAGATACCATTTCATCCAGCTGGCTTGCGGTGCAAGGTGCGCCTCTGGAAATACTCTTGATGACGCTTTCAAAGGGAACGCCATTGTGGAAAGAAAGATCTTCGCTTGCATATCGGCTAAGGCTCAGATTGTACTCATTTGCTCTCAGCTCTTCAATGGAAATGCTCTTGCTGTAATCTTGGTCATTAGAAAGGGCATCCATGATTGTTGCAATATTTTCTTCGCTGAACTCATTCTGACGGCGACCCTGCTGACAATGTTTGGTAGCATCAATCATGCGAACGCTGTCATTGTTGTGGCTCAGAATAATCAGAGTGGTGGCAATATTGGTGGATGCAAACATCTTACCAGGAAGGGAGATGACACACTCAACCATCTTGCGTTCCACAAAATACTTTCGCATCGGCATATCAATACTGTTCCAGGTGCTGCCATTTGTCATGATTCCTACAGCTTTTCCGTTTTCATTGAGCAGATCGTAAAGCAGGGCGTTGAACACCCAATCAGAAGATGTTGCTTTGGAAAGACCGGGATACTGTTCTGCCAGTCGTTCCAGATACGCAGCACCTGCCCCCAGGTTCCGCAGCTTCAATCCGAAAGGATAATTGGCGAAAATTTTGTCGAACTTTGGCATGGGGTCACTATCAGCCACAGTAAAAACATCGCACAAAGTAACTTCCATATCGACATCAATCAGTTCGGCCCGCATCAGCGCAGCCGCTCGGTTTGCCACATTGATTTCAAAGCCGTGGTAGGAAGCCCTGCTTTCCTCCAATGCAGCAGATACCATATAAGTTCCGCTGCCGCAGCATACATCAGCGACATTCTCCTCGGCTTTCACATCCAACAGTTTGTGCGCCAGATTAAGGATGGAGGGAGGTGTGGTCATCATTCCCTTTGGTTCGTTATCCGTGACAGGATTGACAGCAGCGAGAGCAAATTCCTCCGGCGAGTATTTCATCACGAGCTGAAGCAGACGCTCCCACAGTTCATCGGTCAGAACCTCTTTTGCCATAAAGCGAACATCTTCGTTGACTTCAATCTTACCATCGGTGATTGCCTGGAGAGTAATGCCGAAGGGATTGCTGTACTGACTTGCCTTGTGGAGCAGATAAGGAACCAGCGGGAACCCATTACAAGGGAGCTTCCCGAACTGATGAAGGCAGTCTGCAATCTCCCAATTAATCTGCATAGCCTTCTGCTGGTTCTCGGCATTCTCAAAAAAATCTTTATTGATATAAGACATTTAACTTCCTCCATGTCGTTTTGGTTTTTAATAACCATTATCTATAATCTTATTATAGCACCAGATTCAAAAAAGTCAATGGTTTTTAATAACCAAAGAAATTTTATATTTTGTGCTTGGCAAAATGCTATTGCAGTAATTTCATTCCTTTCATATCCAATGATTCCAGAACAGAAAGGAAAGGATAAGTATTACTATAATCAGTATAATTATTATCAGTATTATTACCGTGTCATTTTCACACTTCCAGAGATGTCAAAACGACACTTCTTGAAGTGTCATAATCACACTTGCAGAAGTGTCAACTCACAAGTAACGGACAGGAAAGGATAGGATCAGTATCACTATAATCAGTATAGTTATTATCAGTATTATTACATTGTGCTTTTGACAGTTCTTGAATTGTCAAAAGCACAATTCTGGAACTGTCAGAAATGCAATTCAAGAATTGTCCCATCAAAAAAATAAAGCTGACCTGTTACAGTCAGCCCTAAGTAAAAATTCTATATTCTGTTAGCAAAAAATCAGTTCTGCATTAACGATTTCCTCTGCCTGCGCTTTCAGGCTATTCATGTGCTGCACCCAAGGAAGCTGTTGAGTCGTCTTGTCCGGGGCCGGATTTTTCTCCAGAAGTTCATTCACCATCTGTTCCACTCTACGGTGAGCAGTTTCGTCAATTTCCCACAAGTGCGGGAATAAGGTTTCCGTCAGAATCATGTCATCCAAGAGTATTGGATTGTTTTCCGCAAGAAACGCCCTGCGCATCCTGCCATATTTTCCAAGCGGTTTATCGCTTGTGTGGCTCAACTGAATATCTGGGATAAGATAATCACCGCAACGAGTATAAGTCAAATTCTGTGCCATAGTCACACCTCCAATCATTTTTCTTTCACCTTCATTGTAATGGATGCTCCCATAAAAGTGAAGTTTGTAGATTGGTCGCTTCGAGCGTAGCACATATCTTCTGATAAATCTTTCTTGACGGTCTGCGATTACCTTCTTCGATTTTATAGTAATAGCTTGGTACAATCCCTACCTGTTCTGCAAAAGCCTTCTGTGACAGCTCCAGAGCCGTCCTAACGCTCTTTAGCACTTCGGTATAGGGTACGGCAAGGAAGCGAGAAAAATCATCATAAAGCAAGGACGCTTCGATTTCCAGAACATCTGCCAGTTTGACAGCTACATCGTAAGGGATGGGATGCTTTCCGTTTTCATACATTACAACAGTCGCTGGCACAATATCCAGCTTTTCCGCCAACTGCCTTGTTGTCATCTGTTTCCGCTGACGGTAGTACTTGAGATTGTCGCTCGGTAAGTTGGTCTTTGGCTTTTTTTCAAAAGGCATCGTTAAATGGAGTAACAGCTTGCCCTGATTAAATTCACACAGCGATGTGTGATTGAAAATACCATTGCAAATACAATATGATATTTGCACATCCATTTTGTATGTGCCATAGAATTTGTTTGATTTTTTTGTATAACAAATTTGTTGCACCACCCGCATAGCATGTGGTTTATTGTTTCGCACATCTCCATTTCTCCGTTGGGAGAAACTCCGATGCAC
>ERZ860590.22-NODE-22-length-150042-cov-14.033263_pt1 | contig 150042 bp, 121 predicted proteins | sample MGYA00509975_ERZ860590 | MGnify/ENA primary metagenome ERZ860590 (study PRJEB30046, sample SAMN00715250) | human gut metagenome | study: EMG produced TPA metagenomics assembly of the A metagenome-wide association study of gut microbiota in type 2... | reverse complement strand
ATTACATCCATAAGCAAAAGGACGCATGAAAAAACTTTCGTTTTTTCACACGCCCTTTTAAAAGTCAAGGTACATGGGTTGGAGCGTTTACGACCATTCTTTTACTTCCATTAGTTATACTACCTCCTGACATAAAAAAAAGAGCGCGACTATTAATCACACTCCCTAATTATAACATTATTCACCAAAATCAATATCAACTGTGCCATTGGCATACTTCATATATTCAAAAAGCTTAGGCGCTGTGAGAAGCGTAAGTGGATCTCTTTCGTGCTCATCATATTCAAACATTTCTGCCACCTGCTTTATCTCCTCATTGGAAATTGAATTCATATATTCTCTTAATTCCATTACCGTCATATTAAAAAGTTCTTCCTGACTCTTCATTGCTTAATTCTCCTTATCTGATATATTATATTGTGGTTTATTATGCATATTCCTATATATACATTAATTATAATAACATTGTACACAAAATGTATCATGCTTCTAAAATATGCATACACATTATTTTTCTATTACTTAAAATCTCGTTATCTTTTGGCATTATCATAATAATATTAAAGAATTTGTAAATATTTTTTCATATTTTTTATATATACACCTTTATATACTATCAATCCCCATACCCCGTATATATTACCTTGCCAGTATTCCATAACTCTGCTGTTTTCTTGGCTGCCTCAAGCTTATCATCATCATTTTTATACCTGAATGTTGCTGACTGACATCCACAATCCATACAAGTCACATAAAAACCGTGGTCTACTTCCTCTAATAAAGAAGGTCCTAAACACCTTGGGCAATCCTGTAGGTCTATCATTTCATAAATTTCCATAATATAATTCCTTTCTTAACTACTGTTTTATATTTATTTTTAGCTGAATAAATATTATTATATACCATATTAACCTATATTGTCTAAAATAGTTATATGCCTCTTATTCTCTATTTTTATAATCTCAGGTATCTCTGTCATCAGCTTCTCCTTATTATCATAGATATCTCTGTCATAATATTTTTCAAAAATGCTTCATTATCCTTATGATAATTAAGTTCCGGATTGATTTCCATACTTTTCTTTATTCTTTCCTGCAATGAAGATGTATTTATTACATAAGATGGCGTTACAAGACTATCATCCAAACCCAGCATCTGAAATTTCTCTGCTAAGTTATCAAATTGTAAATCAAACACTTCTTTAATCTTACAACATAACTCTTCATTCTTACTTTGAACAGCATACTCATACAATGAAACTAATACAGATTTATAAGGTGCCTGAAATGTTGCCATACAATAAAATATTTTTGAAATAAAATCGATCTTAGTAAGATCCGCATAATATCTTTCTACACCCTTTAATAACATACAAGCTGCAAAACATTCTGCTTTTCGTTCTTCCAACATATTATCAATTTCAATAAAATGGTTAAAAGAAACCTTATCAAATATTAAATGATATATCTCATGCCAGGCTGTAAAATACTGATTAGCCCTTGGTAACGCCGTGTTCAATACAGGAATATACTTACCATCTTTAACAAATATTGCCCCACTCCAGTATTTATCTTCTATCGGCATCTGAATTAAGCCAAAACCTTTAAGAATTAATAATGCAAGTTGTGGTGGTGATGCAACTTGCATTATTTCTGGATTTGACCGTAGCTTAATCGCCTGACTCAATACTTCTTCCTTAATTTCTGAATTTTTTTTTATAACCATATCTATATTTTCAGCAGTAATCAATTCACTCATAAAATTATATCTCCACTTCGCAATGATTAATATCTGACAAACATTCTTTTAACACTATACATCTTTTAATAATATATTGCACATAAATCAATAACATCTAATAATAAGTCATACTGTTTCTTAGCTAAATCACTCATTTTATGATTTTCAGGCGTATTCTGTGAAAATACTGCTGTATTAATATTTTTTGCTGATGTGGAATGATAAAACATCAATTCTTCCACCGACATATTTAACATTATCAATATCTTCTGAAGATGACGATCAAAAGTGCATTTATTATCTATATTTCCATTTAACAATTTATCAAGTGTAGGTCGCGATATATCTGCCTTTGCAGCAAAAGAAACCTTGGTATATCCTTTATCACGGATACAATCTTTTAACTTAGATGCTACCAAATCCCTTTTTTCAAATAATTCATCAAACTTCATTGTAATACCCCCTTTCATTTTTTCATATTTATTATATACACGGAGCTAAAAATTATCAATACAATTGTAAAAACTTTTTTTACATTTAACAATCAGGCATTTTGTTGCCATTTGCACTCCATATGTAAAAAAGGAGTGTGATATTTAACCACACTCCTTAAGAATTGCTTTTAAAAAGAGTTTTTTTGCTGGTTGTCAGCCTCGATACCCAGTTAAGATATCCATAACGACGTGGAAATCATTAAGTCCCCCACGTGGACTACAACTTTATCCAAGTTGCCAAGCTCAATGCCCAGTTAAGACATCTAGAGATATGGAAAATTATCCTGCTCCATCTGCAGCCCAACTTTTAACGATGCTCTTACATCGAGAACATTTCTGCTCTTGATATTATTATACTCAATTTAATTAAAAAATCAATGATTTAATATATATATCAATTTATATATAATTATTCTATTTAAATAATTTCTTTAAGTATATTATTTTGACTTTTGCTATTTTTACTATAGTACACATAATAAAACGCATTTATTATATATAAATCAACAAATAACAAAAATACACAAATATATCATCTTTTATAATTTAAATATATTTGAAAATATAAAATTTATACTTTACCATGCAATATTTAAAATTTATCCATTTATAGTTTTTACAAATAAGTTAAACATATTGTTTTATATGTAAAAGTTATACTAATGACTTTTAGTTTAACAATCTAGATAAAGTTTTTGTAAATTTACTTAAATCTTCATAAGCATAAATATCATCACAAAGATATTCAACAAACTTATCTTCATCAATACCTGATTTGAATAAATTTGATATTAATATTTTATATAAATTCTTACCATCATTATCAGGTGTCTTTTTGGTTCTAGGATCATTTTTATAATCAAGTATAATATTCTGTAATGATCTTTGTGTAAAATATTTATCACCAATAATTTTAATAAAAGCTAAATCTGGAGTATCTATAAATCTTTTCTTTAAATATTTTTCAATACTAGGAATTGGCAAAAAACATTTTGGTAAATTTTTATATTCTTCCCTTTTAGAAATATTTTTTTCCACATCTCCATCATAGATACTTATAATTCTTTTTCCAACACCTAAAGTATTATAAGTAATCATATCATGATGAAGTTGTAACATTTGATTACATCCTCCCGCTGGCAATACACATATCAATTTACTCTTTGCTAAATTATTAATTCTAATTGTTTTTTCTACAAGAGTCTTCGCTAGTGGATCCTCAACTAATAATAAGAAGTCAAATCCGTTTGGAACATATAAATTTCTTATTGCATAGTTAGGATAACAGGGATTCGTACATATTATATCTCCATCAAAATTTTCTAGTAGGAAAATATTTTTACTTGGAATACGATGAAGTAATTCTGCTGAATGAGTTGAAAAATATACAATTAAATCCATTTGTGACTTTTTTATTAAATCTTCTAACACTTCAACCAACCTATCTATCGCACTTGGATGCAATGCAAGTTCAACCTCATCAATTAAAAAGAGTAATTTTTCTGTTACAGTATTTTTCACTATAAGATTATTAATAAAATCTATTAAAGATATCAACATACTCTCTCCGCTGCTCATCCTATATTGACTTATATAATTTTGACCTATTTTTCTAAAATACGGCATTCCTTTAAAATTGTATTTTTTTGCTAATGTACGATTTTTAACTTTCAATAATGTTGAATAGTATGATTTATTATTATGTAATATATACCCTAATGTTTCCTTAACGAATTTATCAGCTTCTATTAATGTTTCCTCTAAATTAGCTTCATCCATAAATTTATCAACTAATCCATAATCATTGAATCTTGTACCAAAAAAAATACTTCCCTCGTAAAATCCCTGGATTGTGATATTTGTACCTAAAACAGAATGTCCCTTATATATATCTTTTACATTTGTTACTAATCTTCCATTTTTACAATACCAATAATCTGAAATTGTGTCCATTTCTAATTTTACAAAACTATCCTCTGATAAATCATTTTCTGATAATAATCGATTAGATGATTTCTTTATCATTAATGAAAGTGCAAGCATAATTGTGCTTTTACCACATCCATTTTCACCAACAATGGCATACATTCCTCTTTCTGATGGTAGTGATAAATCTGCATAACTAATATTTCTTAATTTGTTTATTTTTAATTGAATACTCATTTTCCCTCCATTTTATACAAAATATTCCAATAATATTCACAATATTTAATACACTGTAGCCTCTATATCAATTTTATATGATCTTTGATAATAATCCTGAACAAATTCAAAAAGATTTCTTATATAATCATCTATATTTTCAGGTTCATTTTTGATAAATATCTCTTCATATAACACTTCTACACCGCCTAATACATATTCATTATATATAGTATCATACTTTTTTCTTTTTTCATCATCATCATCTAATCTAAATGCTATATCTATTTTTTCTTTATCAGATATTTCTTTATTAACCAACATCATTAAACATCTAAAATTTGCAGTAAATTCTTCTTGATGGTCCAACATCTCTTTAACAAAAATTTTTGATGTTATATCTATATTTTTGTCTACCTCCGCTTTCCTTTTATATTTATATCCAATAAATGGTGCTATATTGTATATTAGCCAATTAGTAGAAAATATCCCCGGAATCGAATCACTTAATTTTCCTTTTAATTTATTCACCATTTCTGCATGCTTACCATAAAATACGTACTCTTTATCAAACATAGCTATCACCTCTTGTCAATTGTAGAATTTAAATTACTATCTTTATTAATTAAATATTTTTTTCCAACCTTATCACCTAAATATTGTTCTGCAATTTCTCCATCTGTATCTTTAATAAAAATTATTACTTGATCAGCTATTCTTGGTAAAGCATCACATATATTCAAAATTCTTGTTTTATCAAAAGCCGATAAAGGCGCATCCATAACCAAAGGATATCCCTCCGATTCTAAATCATTTTCCTCGCTTTCATCTATAACCATATCTTTTGATTTTCTTTTTGACAAGTCTATAACTGCTGAAATAAACGCAAAAATTATTGCATATTTTTGTGCGGTATTTTTTTCAATATCACTACCATAAAGTAATTCATCTACTGAATTCACAAAAATCCTATATTTTTCATCAATACATATTTTTATATTACCATCATATAAATCAGAAAATATTTCATTTATTCTAATTTGTAAATTGATTCTTGTTTGATTTTCCTTTTTTTTATAATCTTCTTTTAAAATCTGAGCAAGTTTTTTTGCATATGCTAAAAGTAATTGTTCATATGATACACCTGCATCGACATTAATAAATTTAGATTTTTTTTGCTTCAAACTATCCATTTCTCTATCTATATTATTTAAATCTGCTTGTATTTTTATTTGCTGACTATGTAATTTTTTTAATTCAGGTTCTAATTCTTCAACCTTTTTTCTAGCCACTTCCCCTATATTATTATTACTTATTGAATTAAACAAATCATTAAGTTCGTCTTTCTTTCCCTCAATCTGTGCATCTGTGTTTCGTACATTTCTTACAGCCTCTAAGAAAATATCCCAAAATCCATCAGTTTTATCTTTTAATATCTTGTGTTGCTTATTATAATCTTCTAATAATTGTCCTAATGTTTTGGGTGGAACATAATTCAGTAAATCTGTCAAATGTATGAAAATAGGATCTCCCGTTTCAAATTTTGTTCCACATATACATTCTTTATTTTCTAATATATAACTTAATGTTGGCTTTGTTAATTTAGGTACTATTTTATGAACGCCTTCATTTATTTCTTTTATCTTTCCAACTTCATCAAATAATGGTGTTGCAAAAAAACCATAACAATCTTTTTGAAATGGTTTAATAAGAGCATCTTTTACCCGTCTTACTTTATCTATCTCTAACTGTTCAATTTGTCTTTGTACTCTATTATATTCTGACTTCTTTTCATATTCCGGTGTTTCTCTTATAATTATTTCCCTATTGGATTCGATTTCCTTTTCAGTAATATCATAATTTCTATTTATAATATCTAATTGTTCTAATAATTTTCTTTTTTCTTTTTCTTTATTTTCAATACTACTATTCAAGGCACTTAATTCTCTTAAAGATTTACTATTTTTTGAAATTCTTTTTTCATACTCAGACACAACATTTATAGGTTTTGGCGTCACGTCTACATTACTAGCATCCAGATGCTGTATAGCATTTTGTGTAGCTTTTAACCCTACTATTCCTTCTACCGCTCTCTTAAATTCATCCGATCTTCCTGCATCTAATTCAGCTGCCATATCATCCATAGTTTCACCATCGAAGAAAAAGAATCTAGACAAATCTTGTGGTAATATTCTTCTTATTAAATAATTTTTTTTGTGATCTGGAAGATAATTTATATTTCCATTAATAACTTCGCCTATCAGAAATTCTGCTTTTTCCGTTGCAAGTCCTTGCTTATGTTTTCTATAATATTCAGCTCTTTTAATGATATAATCTCTATTATTATATGTAATATCTAATATGACACTCATTTGAACCGTTTGACCCTCTACCAGATTATCTAATACTTTAGCATTTAATAATCCCTTTTTTTTAAAATGAGTTTCATTATATAAAACCCATTGAAACGCTTGTGCTAATGTTGTTTTCCCCGAACCATTATCTCCCATAATTACCGTTACATTTTTAAACTCGTGTGTACTAAAATCAATTGATACATCTTGAAAATTTCTAAAATTATGTATTTTTATATTTTTAATCAGCATTGTATTTCACCTCATTTTCAATTATTTTTTGTATTTTATTAACCATAGTTTTATCATCATCTTCCTTCGTTTTTGCATTTTCCTTTTCAATACCAATTAATTTTAACTTCATCATACGTAATGCTTCTTCATTTAATTCCTGTTCCTCAAATTTCATAATTATCTACCTCCTCATCATATAGCTTATATGCATCCTTCAACTTCATTATTAAATTAACTGAATCTACCGAATTTTCAGCTATTCTTGCAAATTCTTCAATTCGTGCAACTTCATTTTTTATAAGAGAACTTTCCAATTTTCTATCTTCTTCCGATAAATATATAACATCTTCCAATTTTCTTGGTAATGTAATAAAATCATATATTTTAGAAAATTCTTTTCCTTTATACTTTCTAAGTACTCTACCTCTTCTCTGAATAAATTCCTTGGGATTTGTTGTACTTGCTAAAATAAATGCTTTATCAATTGCTGGTATATTAACTCCCTCATCTAAACACTTAATAGCTATTAATGCCTGTAAAAGTGAACCATCAGAAAATTCCTCAATAAGTTTTTTTCTAGTTTGTGCATCTTCTCTAGCTGTAAATTGTGCAGTTTTTATATGTAATTTATTCCACAACTCATCTGATATCAAATCAATCTGTCGTATAAATTCATCATCTTCCTTTATAGATGTGGTAGCTCCGCAATAGACTAATATATGATTATCATTTTTATATTGTTTCATTATATCTATTAACTTAGGAATTTTATTTCTAGCCCCTGCAATTTCCCTAGCTCTTGTTATGGTAAGAAGTTTTCCTAAATCATCTAATTGTATTCTCCCTTTTTCATCAATTATTATATGTTTTATTATTTCTTTACTTATATATCTATATTTATCGAGTTCTTCTTCTGTTAATTCAATAACAATAGGATAATAGTAATATTTTGTTAATTTTTCTTCATTAATTGCTCTTTCTATATTATATTCAATACATTTTTCCCCAAAAAAATTATAAAGCATGTTAGTTCCAACTTTATCATTGAATCTATCTAATGTTGCAGATAAACCTAATCTATATTTATATATATCTATATCTAAAAGCTTTGCATATGTTCGTGCTCCCATATTGTGCGCTTCATCCACCATTAACAGACAATCATATTTAATCTTTCTAATTTGGTTCTGAACATCTTCATCAGCAAATGTGTCTTTAGTACATATAAAACATACAAATTTTAATACTTCTATATTGTAATCAAAAATTGCATTTCTTAATTTCTTTCTATAATTTTTATATTCAGGAGCACTATATCCTATAATTGGATTTATTCCAAATTTTTTTAAATCATCCACCCATTGCTCAACTAAATGTTGAAATGGACACACAATTATTGAAAATAATCTTTTTTTTTCCTCAAATAATTTACATAATCCACTTATACCTGTATATGTCTTTCCTGTACCAGTTGCCATATCAAATATTCCTATATAATTATTAGCACGCCAATTATTAATAGCTTCTATTTGATAATCAAACAAATTTATATCAGCTGGAATTCCTATCAAAGGTTTTTGAGATAAATTTTGATTTTCTTCTTCTTTTTTTGTTATTTGTGCTGATAATTCAAATATATTATCTTTCAATTTATTAGTATACTTATATCTTTTAATTATTTCCGCTTTCACTTCAGGAAAATCAACCACTTTTACTTTGTCATCAAAACCATTCCATATCAATGAAAAGGCCCTTTCCTTTTCCTCTACTCTTTGTTTATCATTTTCCTTCCATGAACAAAATACATCTATTATTTCATAATTATATTCTAAAGCTGATATACTTTCATTTTGAGAGCCTGAAAAAGCTACAATATTATCATAATAATCATATAGTAACCCTAATTTTTCATGATAAATACCCAAACTATTATCATATTTTCCTACTAACGCAATTTTCAAATCAAGCGTACCATCTGCAATATAATTTGCTAATAAATTCAAACTCTGCTTTTCAAATAAATTCTTAGGCTCATACATTTCCCTAATAATTGCTTTTTTTATTACTTCCTCTCTTAATTCATATCCTAGCTTAATTGCCTCTAAATCCTCTTCCGATAACGAAGGAGAAGTAATTATCTCAATTTTCCCTCCATTATCCGCCAATGATTCCAGACCTACTGCAAGCTTTGAAAAAATTGTAGATGAAAAAAAACCGACTGCTCTACAATATAATTTAGCTTCTTTAAATAAAGGTAAATAAAAACTATTAACTACATCAACGTGCTGATTTCTATATTCATTCCTAATATTCATTTTGTCAAAGCTCATACAAATCACCTATCTATCCTTCGATTATCTCATTTAACGCCTCTACCAATTTATCAATTTCTTGTTTTGTGTTAAAAATTCCCAAACCAACTCTAATCGTGCCTAAAAAAGATGTATCTTTTAAATAAGAATGAATATAAGGTGCACAATGGTATCCAGTCCTTACTGATATATTATAATCCTGATCTAATAGCATACCTATCTCTTCCGCTTTATAACCTACAATATTAAAAGACACAATAGATATATGACTATCTTTATTCTGCGGCAAATATAATTGAATATCCGGTACTTCTTTCAATTTTTTGACAAGATAACGTGTCAATTCCTTTTCTGTATTTTCAGTGACACCTTCTTTTTTTATATAATCAAGTGCCACTTTCAACCCCGCAATAGCAGTTATATTCATACTTGAAGATTCATACCTATCTGGTAATTTTGATGGCATATCTAAATTAAGAGAATCTGAACCTGTTCCACCAACAATAACCTCATTTAATTTAATTTTACTGATATCTACGAACCCACCTATTCCAAATGGACCATAAAGTGTTTTATGACCAGCAAATGCTACAAAATCTGCATTTAATTTACATAAATTTATATTTATTAATCCTGCTGACTGAGCTGTATCTAATACATTTATAGCATTATATTTTTTAGACAAGTTAAAAATTTCCTCTACTGGCAAAATATATCCAGTTACATTACTTATATGTGAACAACATACTACGTATGGCTTATGTAAAGCAAATATACTTTCTAATCTTTTCATATCAATTTCTAATGAACTAGCATCAATTGGTATTTCTATTATATTAACATTACATCTTTTAGCTATTAAATTAACCGTTCTTGCAACAGCATTATGTTCATATGGAGATACATATATATTAGAACCTGATGGTACAGTAATTCCCTGCAATATCTGATTTAATGCAATTGTAATAGAAGGCGTCAGTATCACTTCTGCCCTTTCTGGCGCATTAAATAACTCAAGTATCTTCTTTTTCACATCTACAATCATTTCACTAGCTTTTTTAGCTAGTGAATAAGAACCTCTACCTGCATTCACTGCCATTTCTCTATTTACCCTGTCCATTTCTTTATACACTATCTCTGGTTTAGGAAATGTTGTTGCAGAATTATCTAAATATATTAATCTCTTATTCATATATCTACCTACTTCATTATTTTTTCTATCATTTCTAATAATATTGCAACTCTATCATTCACAGATAAATCATCTTCAAATTGTTCAATTGTATCTTCTATAATATTTCTAAAAACAACTCCTTTATCTTCACCTACTGGTTCATAAAAGCATTCTACTTTTTTGTTATTTTTACCTATAAATTGTAATTTGTTTTTATTATTTCTAATAATTGTTTCTTGTTTTATTTGTGATATTTTTAACAATATTTCTTTCAAACTATCACTAAATTTAATTACTGAATCTTCATTCCAATCTTCAATGTAAACATCTGTCACTGCTTTCGCAATTTTTCCAGCTATTACATTTTCATCATATGTATTTATATCTCTAATACAAGACATTAACTGCGTTATTCTTCCTTCAAATAATCCTTGTTTTAAATACTCACTCTGATTTTCATACCATTCCTTAATTATGTGATATAAACTTTCTTTTGAATTGGGATTAATATATTCTTTTATCAAATTTATTACACACTTTACATTCCATTCAAAATAGTTATCAAACAATCTTTTAATTGCCTTAAGCTTTTTATAAGTATCATTACTTGATTTACTTTCAAAAATAGAAGGTATTTCCATAAACAACATCTCATATGGATTATAATCCATTCTTTGAAGTAATTTTTTTAATCGGATAATTTGTTTATTAACAACCGTATCTAAAATATAATTTGTTTGTTTTGATATATTTCTACTTATTTGAGGTAATCCTCTATACCACCTTCTTATATACTCCGCTGTAATTGATATTCTATTATCATGTGTAACCTTGTATTTTGGTATATCAAATAATTCTTGTATTTTTTCAAGATATTGTTCTTTTTCTATCTCTTTTCTTGATACATATATCATAAAATCCTGTGGATTATCAAACATATCAATTAATCTATCTGCATTTATTTCTACTTCCATTGATTCAAAGTACAATATTATATCTTCTTTTCTACGAGAAATTACATATGCAAAATAAAACGGTATTATTGCTTCTCTAATAGCATAAGGTCGAGCTAACAATTCATCCACAAGTAATTTTATACTTTGTTTTTCATCTATACTCTTATTAATAAAATTTTCAATTATATCTATAATATTTTTTAGCTTCTGATCTTCATCATTATCTTTTAATTTAGTAACAATAAACAAAGATCTATATATACTTGCCTCTTGCCCATTACCTGAATAAAATGATATATCATCATTTTTATTAATTATAGCATCTATAATAGCTTTTCTAGACCTTTTAGTCTGTGATGTTATAATTCTTCTTCTATTAACGAATTCATTATTTATAATAGGCGTTAAATTATATAAATCAAAACATACATTATCTACTACTTGTTCTCTAGTAACACCCCTTAATTCTTTTAATTCATCATTACTATAATACAAAAAAATATTCTTATTATCCATATACATTGTTTCTAAATTCGTATTTATAACCATACTTAAATCTTCTTCTAGCAATGGTATTTCTTTAATAACTACCTCATTCTCAATTAAATAGGATTTATCATTAGCTATATCTTCTAATACTGCATATTCTCTAAGCTCTCTTTCACATTTGTAAAATATAGAAGTAAATTCAACAATTGTGTTTAAAGAATGTAACTCTTTCACTTTGTTTTTTATACTATTATAAGAAATGCCATCTTTATTTGAGTATAATGATAGTATACATCCATCGCAAAATCCTATCTCATCAAATACTACTGACATATCCATTATATTAATATAATCATTTACATCCATATAAATATGCTTAAAATATCTAGTCATATAATAGTCATTATTGTACTTAATAGGTATTATGTAATTACTACCAGATATTTTGTTTAGTAAATTCGATACATTAATATTATCATAAAGAGAAAGCCTTTTTTTAATTTCTTTTCTCAAATCAGAACCTGCTCTTGTCTTAAACATAATGCAATTAGTAGAAGCTTTTTTATATATAATTTTTCTTTTTAATAAATTTTCTATAATATCAATATTATCTTCATTAGCTGCATATTGTACATATAAACTTGTAGATGGTATTTCATCAGGCTTATTCACTATCAAAATTATTGCAAGTGCTTTTATTATATTTTTTTCTTCTTCTGACTTACATCTTGATATTGCATATTCCGCATTTAACCATTGCGTATGTACATTTTCATTATTTATATCTTTTTTAAATAAACCTGAAAAATAATCATATATTAAATTTGCATTAATTATCCATGGCTTATCTTTTGTATGTACATTAATATAATGTGCCATACTATTAGGTTCATCCTTAGATATAAAAGTAAATAATGTTCTTTCATTTTGTGCAACTTTTTCGCTTATATTCATCAATAAATAAGCACTTATTGCATTAAGAGGATAACATCCTTCTACTATTATTTTTCTAAAATCGTTCTTCTTAAATGTACCATTAAAATATGGAACCTTATAATATTTATCAACAACTTTTTCTGATAAATATCTGTCTTCATATGGGTTGATACAGTTTTTATTTTTAATAATGGCATGTTTTATTAATTCATAATTATTTTTAGAACTGGTAACAAATAAATTTTCAACTAATCTTCCTTCTATACCTGTAAAAGCATTAATAGTATCATTAGATAAATATTTACCATATTCTTTAATACTCTTATGTGCAACCATTGTGATAAATATTGAATTATCTGATGAATTAGAAGATAATTCACACATGTCCTGTAATAATTTCATATTATTTCCAGTCATTTGTTTATCTTGACTTTCTATAAATTTACTAAATTCATCAAATAATATATACATACCACTAAAATCATAATCAGAACATATTTTATCACATATTATTTTATATAAAGGTAACACTTCCATCTCTGCTAATGGATTGAATTTACTGCCTGATGTTAATTGAGGATATATAGTTGAAAATAAATCTAAGCTCTTTCTTTCATATTTTTCTAATCCCATCCATATATTTTGTATTGTAGTACCTTTATCTTTTAATAATTCTTTAAACTTCTTATATGTTTCAGGATATAATGACTTCCACTCATTAATTCTTTCTTTAGCAATTGAAAAATATGTATTCGGTGTTATATTTAATAATCCTTCTCGTTTAAGTGCATCATTTAATGCCATTAAAAAAGCTTGATTAAGATCATTATACGAACTCATTATTATAACTGGAAGAAATCTTTTTTGTCTCCATACTGAATTAATATTAAAAATTATATCCGTTTCTTCCGAGTCAACATCCTGTATTCGCTTTTTTAACTTATTAATTATCAATTCATTCTTTTTGTTTCTTTCCAAAGAGGCAATTGCTAACACAAGAAGAAGTAAATGTGATTTTCCCTTTCCATAAGGTCCAACCAATATTGAAGCATTATTATTTTTATTTATTATTGATTTAAGATATCCATTAAGCATATTTATAGACGATTTCGTTGGAATATAGCTTAATATTTTTTCTTCATCATTTAAGTTTAAATATAAATTAATTGCATTTTTAAACTCATTATTGATATTTATTAATTCACTTAAGTTATTTGCTCTAACCATTTTTTCTACTCTCTATTCATATAATATTTTCTTACAATTTCATCAAAATTATAATCACATTTTTCTGTTCTATATATCATATCAAGACCTGCTGTTCTGTTGATACGAATGTATCCCATCATATCTAATTTATCCAATAAGTCATTAATAGTTATAGAACTTAATTGAGTTATTTTAGCTATTCCATTTTCACTCATTATGGCATCATCTATGCTTATAGAATTTTCATCTTTCAAAAATTTTGATACAATTAACAAAATTACCCATTCATTAACTTTTCTTATATCTGGTCGTTTTTTTTCAATCATATCGTCTGATTTTTTTAACAATTCCAATCTAACAAATGGAGATATATTATTATTTTCTGGATCATCGTCAATTTTATTTCTACTATACATACTAAGCAATACATCTATATCACTATTAAGTGAATTTTCCGAAAATTCATCATTCCCTAAATATTTTGATAACTCACTTTTCATATAATTAAAAATGGTTTTTTTGTCAAATTCCTCTAATTCACATTTATTAAAAAATATATACCATGATGTAGCCTCTTTACTATTGCTTGTTATTATTATATGCAACATCCATATTGTAAAAATATCCTCAAAATATCTATCATAGTTAAATACAATTTCTCCTAAAGAAGTCAACTTAGCACCTGAACGTTGATTTTCTTCTATCAGCCCATACACATTAAGCCAAAATCTAATAGATTTAACCATATTAGTTCCGACCCCCAATATATCTGTCCCTTCTTTTTGAAACACAAGTGGATACAACTTTACGGCTTTTAATCCCTTTGCTAACCAGCCTTCACGTAACGCAAATTTCTCATGACCTTGTAATCTTATTTTAATTTCATAATTAGTTTTCATATAACTATCCTCTTTTTATTGTTAAAACCTTTCTCATATAACATCCTGCATTGAAATGACTCACACATTCTGTACATCTAACACATTTATTATCATCTATTTTATATATTGTGTTTCCATAATTATCTGATTTTAAAGTTATTGCATCATGCTTGCAAATCCCTTCACATGCCTTACAACCTAAACACATCTGATATTTAGTTAACTGACATTGTATTTTTCCCTCTGCCATTTTAAGATTTCTTGCCTTTGCTATATTAGTCTTTTTTATTGTTACCTTTAAAGCTGTATTACCTACTCTTCCTTGTAAAACAAGTATAACTTCACCTTTTTTATTCATAACATATACTTCACCTAATCTTTTATTACCAAGTTCTTTATTTATATAGCCAAAAGGTTTAAATAACTCATATAACTCATCTGTTATAGGTTTCTGTAATTCATAATTAAATGAATTTTCTTCTGTTGCACACGGCTCAAATGATAATATTGATTTTTTTGCCTCCTCTAATCCATTTCCACCTTGACGAGCTTTCCAATTTCCTCCATCTATATACTCTTCTGGATCTGGCTTACCAATTTGTCTTGCAAAATCAATAAGTATTTCTCGCCAATGTGAGTATTGTGAAAACATATGAATTTTTGAAAGAATTTCTGACCATGCACCATTATTAGGACAACACCAACATCCTACTCTTGAATACCCTAACCTATATGCATCATTAAAGTCAATATTTTCAGTCAATATATATAACCATACATCATAGTCTATCCAATCAATAATCGGAGAAACAACTGTTTGCTTTGTTATTTTGGGACTATCACTTTCTCTATCATATTTGCTTCTTGATGATGATTCACTATGTCTAATTCCATAAAAAGTCAAAATATTAGTTTTATTTTTAAATGCAGATGATATAGTTCTCTGAATTGCACCTGTTTTAAATACTGTACAACACCATCGCATTACTCTACTAGGCGGTCCAATTACATTACATAATTCCTCAAAATTCTTTTCCCTATTCTTAGCAGATAAAACAACTATACCATATGATTCTGGATTCTTAGGAAAACGTTTTCTATATTCCATAGTTAATGGAAATTCTAATGTGGTATCTCCAAAAATATGCAAAATCTTATGCGTTCCTAATGCTTTACATACTATATGTGATGTAACAGTTGAATCCTTTCCACCACTAAATGAAACCATCATATCTTCTATCGCATATTTATCTTTATAACTTTGTACAAAACTAACTGCTTCACTATTTATATAATCATATCTTGTCTTATTAGCAATTATCCATTTATTAATATTTTCATTAAATTCCGAATAATTTATATCTTTACAATTATCATAATAAATATCTCTAATTTCTTTTATTTTGTCTAATGACCACGAATTAATTTTCGTTATTGATAATTTTAATTTTTCACCATCTACAATATAGTAATTTCCACTATTCCACATTGATTTATTCTCGAAACAATGAACGTTTTTCTTGCCTAACAATATAGCCACAAGTAACCTCTCTTCAGGAAACACCGGTCTTAAATCTGTAGCTATATATTTTGCTTTTTTCCCACATATATTACATTCATTATCAAATATTGGTAAATTACAATCATCACACCAATAAATGGTTGTTGATGAAACGGTTTTTTCTCTGCAGGTCGTTTTTATACACCTATCACTATTCATTGGTATTTTACATCTAGGACATATCTTTTCTATCATATCAACCTTACTCTCTTATATTTTTACATATATAAAATTATAACATAATTAACTTGAATAATATACTTAAACTTTCTCTCGAATAATCATAATTAATATATTTTCTGTTTTAATATTCAATATAATTGTTCTTAATACGTAAATTATTTATATTAATATAAATAAGTAAATCTAAAATCGCCTAATTTTGTCTACGCTACAAGTACATATACTTTATAATTCATTTAAATGTATCTGAATAATAAACAAATATAACTTATTTTCTTTATTTACACATTTAAAACATATTACATATTCTGCTAAAGCCCACAATTATTCTAACATTTAATATATTATTTAAATACTAGTAAATTTATCTTTTTTCCATTTTCATATGTTAAATCAATATGTATTATATTATAATTCTATATACTTATAGTTCTTCAGTTTGATTTTATACATATAACTATATAATATGAGTTAATCTACTTCCGCCTCTTTTACTTATCTGGTTTAACACGTTTATACCTTATATCAATAATTTCTGTAAGTGACACACTTTGCTTAACATTTTTTCTTTTTATAATGTAACTTTTATCAGTTAACTAACTCCTTCACCTTATAATCTTTAAACTTTGTAACAATTTTATCCAATATAACTTTTTCTTCTTGAATTAATACTTAATAATCCATATTTGCGGTTGAATATAAAGTAAGAAGTTCCATCGTAACTCGATATGTATTCCTTGCGTTAAGTAGGTTTTCATTAGTCATTGCTCCAGTTTCAAATTTATTCTCATCTTCAACAGCTTTGCACAAAAATAAAATCTCTTCTCATAGCTTACTCCCTTCCCTTTTAATGTAATCATTGTAATTTTCTTTTTCTCTTCAATTTCATGTATCTTGTCACACAACGAACAAGACATATGAATTTTTCTAATTAATATATTATTTTCCATCGTAATATCCCTTCAAACATTTTTACCATCAATTGATAGTTCGTCAAGTAGAATTTACCATTCTTTCCAACCTCTACATCACAAAAAACCGCCAGTAAAAATGCCATTCCCAACATTTCCACCAGCGGTTTTTATAATTTTGATTTACCCGATTACCCCACAATTAATTCTGCTTATGAATAATCTTCTTAGGACACTTCTCAGCACACTTGCCACAGCCAACGCACTTAGACTGGTCGATGTGTGCGATATTGTTCTCTACAGTGATAGCACCATACTCGCACTGCTTTGTACATAACATACAGCCGATACATCCAACTGAACATACCTGCATAACATCCTTACCCTTGTTCTGTGAAGAACAGTTAACTGCATAAGATGCCTTGTATGGAATAAGCTCGATAAGGTGTCTTGGACATGTAGCAACACACTTACCACAAGCCTTACACTTTTCCTTATCCACTACAGCTACACCATTAACTACGTGGATAGCATCGAATGGACAAGCCTTAACGCATGAGCCATAACCCATACATCCGTATGTACATCCCTTAGGACCACCATTAGGTGCTATGTTCATCATAGTACAATCCTGTACACCAGAATATACATAATTATTCTTTGCCTTATCACAGTCTCCGCCACACTTAACGAATGCTGTCATACGCTCCTGACTTCCTGCCTCAGCACCCATGATAGCTGCTATCTTGGCTGCTACTGCTGCACCACCAACTGGACATGCGCCACAGTCAGCTTCACCTGCTGCAATAGCCTTTGCAAGTGCATCACAACCTGCGTATCCACAACCTCCACAGTTGTTACCTGGAAGTTCTGCTCTTACATCTATTTCCTTCTGGTCAACCTCAACTGCAAACTTCTTTCCCATAAATCCAAGGAAGAGTCCAAGAAGAAGACCTGTTACACCTACGGCACAAGCCGCAATAATAATACCTGTCATTATTCAATATCCTCCTTAGATTATTCCTGAAAATCCGAAAAATGCAATTGACATAAGTCCTGCTGTTAAAAGAACGATAGGCATTCCCTTGAAACTTTCTGGAACATCATTGTCCTCTGTACGCTCACGTACACCAGCCATTATTACGATAGCTATTGTGAAACCAACAGCTGTACCAAGACCACTTACAAATGATTCGATTAAATTATATGAATTCTGTACATTTGTTAAAGCGATACCAAGTACGGCACAGTTAGTTGTGATAAGTGGAAGGTATACACCAAGTGCCTCATATAAAGGTGGCATACACTTCTTAAGTACCATCTCAACAAACTGAACTAATGTTGCAATTACAAGAATGAATACTACTGTATTCAGGTATGTAAGGTTAAGCGGTGTTAATATAAAATCATATATAAGGCTACATATAATTGATGATATAGAGATAACACCGATAACAGCGCCACCCATTCCGGCAGCTGTGTTTATTTTCTTTGATACACCAAGGAAAGGACACAGACCTAAGAACTGGCTTAATACAACGTTGTTAACAAGCGCTGTGCTTATAGCGATAACTAATAAATTCATCTTTTACTCTCCTCCCTTAGTTTTCTTTTTCTTCATCTGAAACATAGTCTGGAACCTCAGCAGGCTTCATTCCATGCTTTCTCTTTACTCTGTTCATAACAGCTACACACATAGCAAGTACGAAGAATGCACCAGGTGCAAGGATAAATATACTAGCTGGTGTATAACCAAAGTTAGAAAGGTCTACAAGTGCTGAACTACCTGTTGAAAGGATTGTTCCGCCACCAAGTAACTCTCTGATTGCACCAAGGATTGTGATAGCACATGTGAAACCAAGTCCCATTCCGATACCATCAAACATTGATGGAAGTGCTGGATTCTTAGAAGCATATGACTCTGCACGTCCTAAGATAATACAGTTAACAACGATAAGCGGTATGTAGATACCAAGTGCATCATATATAGATGGTACAAAACCCTGTAATAAGAACTGTATTATTGTAACAAATGATGCAACGATCACGATATAAGCTGGCATTCTTACGCTGTCTGGAATAACCTTTCTAAGTAATGAAATGAAAAGGTTAGAAAGCATAAGAACTGCTGTTGTAGAAAGTCCCATTCCGATACCATTGATTGCTGATGTAGTAACCGCAAGTGTAGGACACATACCAAGTGTTAAAACCAGAGTAGGATTTTCCTTGATAATACCATTATAAAGTCTTTCAACACATTTATTCAACTGAAACACCTCCTACTGTCTTAACATTGCCTTTAGCAAGGTCTGCATATACAGCTAATGCTGCATTAACACCCTTTGTTATAGCCTTTGATGTAACTGTAGAACCACCGATTGCATCAATAGAGCTGTCTGATGATGAACCTGTTCCGTCTGTTACTACCTTGTATTCTGAAGCCTTAGTTCCATTGAACTGTGCTAAGAATGAAGGATCCTGCTTAGCTCTCATACCAAGACCTGCTGTTTCGCTGATTGTAAGAATAGATGTTCCAAGATATGTTCCATCAGTTGAAAGTCCAACAGAGAACTTGATATCTCCGCCGTAACCATCATGTGCAACAACTGTTACTACGAAACCTATTATCTTACCATTCTTAATACCAGCAACTACCTCTGATACGTCATCCTTAGAGAAATCTGTTGCAGAAGCTGAAAGTACTGCCTTAGCTGTTTCTGCTACCTTATCAGAAGCATAACTTCCATCAAGTGCTTCAAACTTATCAGCATCAGCAATAACCTCCTGATAAGCCTTCTGCTTAGCCTTCTCGTTCTGCTGTGCGATAGGGTCTTTAGTTACATTATATACAAGACCAAGAAGGATACCTGCAACAAGTGTAATTGCGAATAATATACATGCGTCTTTTATTATATTCTTCATCTTATGCAGCCTCCTTTGCCTTTTTTTCTGGCTTCTTCTTGCCAAATGACTTAGGTACTGTAACTCTTTCAATAAGAGGTACTAAAAGGTTACAGAAGATGATTGCGTATGAAACGCCTTCTGCTGAACCACCAAACATTCTGAATATGAATGTAAGTAAACCTAAGCAGACACCGAATACTAACTTACCATTAGGTGTGATAGGTGATGTAACATAATCAGTTGCCATAAAGAAAGCACCAAGAATAAGACCACCACCACAGATTTCCTGTAACATATACATAGCATCAAACTGATGTCCTGGTGCAAAAAGGAATATAAGCACTGCAAATGTTCCAATATAAGAAAGTGGAATTCTTAATGAAATAATCTTTCTTACAACAAGATAAATAGCACCAATAAGAAGACATATAACTGATGTTTCACCGATAACACCGCTTGTCTTACCAATAAACATAGTAAGAAGTGTAGGGGCTGTCTGTCCTACAACCTCTGAACCTGGCTTTAATATAGCAAGAGGTGTAGCACCAGAATATGCATCACATACGAAGTTAGTCATTGGACCTGTATATGCAATAAGAAGGAAACATCTTGCTGCAAGTGCAGGGTTCATAAAGTTCTGACCAATTCCGCCAAATAACTGCTTAACAATAATAATTGCAAATACACAGCCAACAATCTCAAAACCAACGTTAAGAGTTGAAGGAATGTTAAGTGCAATAAGAAGACCTGTAACTGCGGCACTAAGGTCCATAACAGTTATCTTCTTATGCATAAAATATTCATATACAGCTTCTGAAGCCATACACACTACAATACCAACTATGATACGGATAAGTGCCTGGATTCCGAAGTTATAAATACCAAATATACTAGCAGGGGCTAACGCTATAAGTACGTCCCTCATAATAGTCTGAGTAGTATCCTTGCTACGTACATGTGGATTAGTTGATACGTTAAAAATCTCGCTCACTTTTAATCCTCCCTTATTTCTTTCTTCTGTTAGCCAGAACGATACTTCTCATAGCCTTAATCTGCTGTGTTAATGGTCTTTTAGCTGGACAGACATATGAACAGCTTCCACACATAACACATTCCATACCATCAAACTTAACGAAGCCTGCTTCATCATTCTTAGCTGCAAATGATGCAAGCTTTGCTGGAAGCAGATGGCTTGGACATCCTTCACCACATCTGCCGCAACGTATACATGCTGTTTCCTCAAGCTTAGATACAACATCATTCTGGAATACAAGCAGTGATGAGCTTCCCTTTACAACTGGCACGTCAAGACTATACATAGCGAATCCCATCATAGGACCACCTGATATGTACTTCTCTGGTTCGCCAACAACACCACCGGCAGCTTCAAGAAGCTGTCTGTAGTTAGTACCAAGCCATACATAGAAGTTATTAGGTTCTTTAACGCCATCACCTGTTACTGTAACAATTCTCTTTGTAAGTGGCTTTCCTTCGATAACAGCCATATAGATACTGAATATTGTATCTACATTATGTACGATACAGCCTGCATCGGCTGGAAGCATAGTTGAATTGATACTTCTTCCTGTTGTAGCATAGATAAGGCTTCGCTCACCACCCTGAGGGTACTTAGTCTTTAATGGCTTAACCTCAATATCAGGTTCGCCTGCTACTGCCTGCTGCATAACCTTAATAGCCTCTGGCTTATTGTCTTCGATACCGATAATACCCTTTGCGTGATCAAAAATGCTTAATGCAACTTTTAATCCCTGTACTATCTTATCTGACTCTTCAAGAAGTCTTCTGTAATCGGATGTAAGGTATGGTTCACATTCAGCACCATTTACAATAATATAATCAATTCCTTCTGGATTCTTAGGGCTTAACTTAACATTAGTAGGGAAGCCTGCACCACCCATACCAACTACACCTGCATCCTTAATTCTTTGTAATACTTCCTCTTTAGAAAGCTCCTCTAACTTCTTAGGAGTATACTCAACTTCCTTAAATTCTCCATCATTCTCAATGATGATTGAATTGCACTTTCCACCCGTGGCAAGCGTTCTAGGCTCAATAGCCTTAACTGTACCAGAAACAGAGGAATGGATATTAGCTGATACGAATCCACCAGCTTCTGCAATCAACTGTCCAGCAAGCACGTAATCACCCTTGGCAACTACTGGAACTGCCGGCGCACCGATGTGCTGTGAAAGTGGGAAAACCATCTCACCTACAGCAGGGAATAATTCTTTGATTGGCTTATCCTTTGATAATTCCTTGCCGTCATATGGATGTATTCCACCTTTAAATGTACACTTTCCCATGACATATTTCTCCTTACTAAAATAATATATGTTACTGTCCAAAACAACGCACATATAACAGATAACCATAGAAAAAGCTCTTTTCCATGATTACCTGTCAGATGTTATGTGACGGAACTGTCACTCTGTAAAATGCAAAGCATTTAAATAATTCTGCACAATAACTAATATACTAATATAATATATCAATTAGGATTAAAAATCTACTTTTTTTTGCGTATATATTCGTATATAATAAACAAAAACTGACATTTTTTTAACGTAAAACCCTTGTAAAGTACAGGTATTTATACTTAATATAGTTAAACTACACATAAAATTACGTAAAGGACATATATAACCATGAAAACTATAACCAAAAATATTAATATTAATAATTCAATATGTATAGATAATAATCTTTTTTTTGATATTGAAACAACAGGTTTCTCACGTACTACCTGCTTCTGCTATCTTATAGGTGCAGCATACAGGAATAATGACAGCGACACCATCACTATAATCCAGTGGCTTGCCGAGTCAGATACCGATGAACCTGCATTATTATCGGAATTTGCAAAGCTTACTGCTTCATTTTCTTCACTCACGCACTTTAACGGTGACAGCTTTGATATTCCATTTTTACAAAAACGTACTGCCATACACAATATAGAGTTACACCTTGATAACTTAAGAAGTATCGACCTTTATAAGCATGCAAAAGGATTAAAGTCACTGTTAAGACTTGAAAGCTATAATCAGAAGTCTGTTGAGCATTTTCTTGGAATACACCGTGAAGATAAATATTCCGGAGGTGAACTTATTAAAGTATACAAAGATTATGTCAAAAATGTACATACTCCTATTGAACACAATGAAGCCGAAAGGCTTCTGCTTCTTCATAACTTCGATGACATATGTGGTCTTTTAAAAGTTTCTGGTATATTAAGCTATAACAATATTATTAATAAAAGATTTACTTATAAAGATATGATGTATACAATATGCCAGTCGCAGGATTTGTTACACAGTGCGGACAGTAACTGGCATAACGCTGCAACGACAGCAACGAACAACAGCACCACAACTAACAATAGCAATAATAACAATATTAATAATAATCATGCCTACATAACACTATCCTTCAGTCTTCCAGATGAGGTGCCTGTGTCTGTTCTTTTAAAGGATGACGAATATGTATTAAGAGCCGAAAAGGATGTATTAAAGCTTAGATTTCCCGTTCTTACCGATACTCTTAAGTTTTTCTATGCCGACTACAGGAATTATTACTATCTTCCTTATGAGGACACTGCCATGCACAAGAGCGTTGCCGCCTATGTTGATGCTGAATGTAAAGTTAAAGCAACCAAAGAAACCTGCTACACTAAAAAGTACGCTGCTTTTATTATGCTGCCAGCTTATTCAGGCGATATGCCAGTCTTTAAAAGGGATTATAATGAACAGAATGTATATCTTATGTTAGACTCCTCAGCAGAAGGTAAGACTATATCAGACTATAACACAGAAAGCATAAAAAATATGCTGCCTCTGGAATTAATCCATGAAGCAGCATATTCGATAATTACTTTTTTCTATAAAAGAACAGCTCGTTATACTCATAACCAAGATCCTTATAGTTGATAATCTGTTCTGTATTACCAACAAATAAGCAGCCGCCCTGTACTAATGACTTGTTGAATTTCTTGTATATATCAACCTTAGCATCTTCTGTGAAGTATATAAGTACATTTCTGCAAACGATAAGATGACAGCCCTGTGGGTATGAATCCTTTAACAGGTTAGACTTCTTAAACTCAACACATTTCTTAATATCATCTGATATCTTAAAGTACTTGTCACCCATCTTCTCAAAGTACTTATTCTTGTATTCATCTGGCAGTCCCTTAAGGCTGTTAGCTGAATACACACCATCCTTAGCCTTTTCAAGTACCTGATCATCTATATCTGTAGCATATATCTTAATATCTCTCATAGGAACTTTCTTTGCAAGTACCATAGCTAAAGAATATGGCTCATCTCCTGTTGAGCAGGCTGCACTCCATATCTTAAGTCTTGTACCAAACTTACTTATAAGCTCTGGAAGAATAATATTCTCAAGCTTCTGCCAGAGTGCCGGATTTCTGTAGAACTCTGATACATTGATAGTAAGATAGTTGACGAACTCATCAAGCAGCTTGGAATCTGTCTTGATAGCCTTACTATAGCTGTCGTATCCATTATACTTATTCCTTGCAATAAGTGTATCAATTCTTCTTTTCATCTGCTTTTCCTTATAGGCATTAAGGTCTATACTTGTAAGATCGAACACATACTTTTTAAATTCTTCGTAATTATTTATCATTTTAATTCCTCTGTTCTTTCCGCAACTAACCACGTATACGTTGCTTTACCTATATCTTGTTAATAGTTTATCACACTCACATAAATGTGTCAAAGGTTACGAATATTTGTTTGTATATTTTATGATTTTTAATTATAATGATACCAGGGTCAAAAGGTCTAAACCCACATGAGCTTGCTCATAGGTGGGTGAATGACCTTGGGACCCGCCCCAATATGAGCATAAAAGTGGGATGATAGTCCCACGATATGCGAATATTGGGGAGAATTGTGAGAGTGCGCAGCACGGAACAATTCATAGGTATCATAGTTGGTGGCTTTTGACCCCAACATCTTATAATAATACTTAAAATATTCCCGAAAGGATACCACACATATGAATGAAGATGAATTATTAAAACGAAAAGTGCTTGATACCGCTAATCAGGCATTTCACCACAACATATATACCTACACAAACTTTCTTAGTATAAGCGAACTGGCAGTTGTCGCTTCATTTAAAAAGGAATTATCTTTTATACGTTATGATATATACGGCGGCAATTCTGTATGCGAACGCCAGCTTATCCGCTTTGGCTCGCCTGAGGACTATGGCTATGATGCCGGTTATCCCATAACTACATTAAAGATAAGCCCTCTTTCTGTTAAGTTTGCCGAGAAGCTTGAACATCGTGATTATCTTGGTGCACTTATGAACCTTGGCATTGAACGTGAGCTCATAGGTGATATCATAATAAAAGATTCTGATGCGTATATATTCTGCATATCACATATAGCTGACTATATATGCGATAATCTTGATACTATAAGACACACCCATATCCACTGTTCTGTCTGTGAAGAGGATGTTCCTGCCTTAAAGCCTGAGCTTGAGGATATACGTATAATAGCAGCTTCTCCCCGTATAGATGCTGTTGTCGCCTCCATAACAAAGCTTTCAAGAAGTAATTCCAACGAGCTGTTCTCCTCTAAGAAAATATATGTAAATGGGCAGTGTATAGAAAATAAGAGTGCTCACTTAAAACCTGATGATATTCTTGTAATCCGTGGCATTGGAAAGTTCATATATGTTGGGGATGAAAGTGAAACAAGAAAAGGACGCACTTACCTCACCCTCAAAAGATATATTTAATTCATCATTACTACACTTCAAAACAAAATTTTGCTATCAACAACTTAACATTTCCCCACGTCTTTGCCAAAAAGCCACATATCAAAGAAACCTGATGCTTTCACATCAGGTTTCCAATATTGGTTTTATTTAATTATTATTCCTCTGTCTGAGCTTCTTCCTGCTCTGCTGAGTCATCTAATAAAGCCTTCATGCTTAAGCTAATCTTCTTCTCAGCTTCGTTAAGGTCAACAACCTTAGCTGTAACTTCCTGGCCAATCTTTAATACATCTTCTGGCTTGTTGATGTGTTCTCTTGATATCTGAGATACATGAAGTAATGCATCAATACCATCTTCAAGCTGAACGAAAGCACCAAAGTCTGTCATTCTTGCTACCTTACCAGTAACAACATTACCTATAGCATACTTTGTAGATGCATCATTCCAAGGATTCTGGTCTGGATACTTAACTGAAAGTGCAATCTTATCGCCATTGATTTCCTTGATGAAACATTTAACTGAGTCGCCAACCTTGTATACCTTCTTAGGATTCTCTGTTCTTCCCCAAGACATCTCTGAGATGTGAAGAAGTCCATCAACTCCACCAAGGTCGATAAATGCACCAAAGTCTGTTACATTCTTAACTGTACCTTCGATTGTATCTCCTTCCTTAATCTTAGAAAGAAGTTCTTCCTGTGCAGCCTTCTTAGCTGCAACGATGAGCTGCTTGCAGTCACCGATAACTTTTCTGTTCTTTGGGTCGTATTCTGTTAATACAAATGTTACTTCCTTGCCAGCGTAATCTGAGAAATCCTTTACATAAGAATCTGAAACAAGGCTTGCTGGAATAAATACTCTTGTTTCATCAACAACAACTTCAAGACCACCCTTGATAACTCTTGTTACTGTTGCTGTTACAGGTTCATTGTTATTAAATGCTTCTTCAAGCTTCTTGCTTCCGTTATCGGCAACAAGCTTTCTATATGTAAGAAGTACCTGACCTTCTCCATCGTTAAGCTTAAGAACCTTAGCCTTCATCTCATCACCAACAGAAACAACTGTTGTAAGATCAAGTCCTGGCTGTGATGAATATTCACTTCTTGTGATAATACCATCAGCCTTATAGCCTATGTTAAGGACAATCTGGTCTTCTTTAACTGCTATAACAGTGCCATCAACAACTTCTCCTGTATGAATTTCCTTCCACTCTTCGTTAGCTAACATCTCTGCAAAATTCTCTGACATTAGTATAAACCTCCTCAATGATATTGTTCGGGGTAGATGCCCCAGCTGTAATACCTATGCTGTTTACCGAATCCAGACTATGTAAGTCCAGATCTTTTAGAGTTTGAATGTAAAATGTATTCTCACATTCGCCTTTACAAATCTCATACAGTTTTCTTGTATTAGAACTACTCTTGTCACCGATGACAATCATTGCATCAACTTTGTGTGCAATATGTCTTGCCTCGGTCTGACGTTCCTCTGTGGCATTACAAATAGTATTTTTAATAGTAACATTGTAACCCTTTTTCCCTATAATTTCAACTAATTCTTTAAATTTATTGTAATTAAATGTCGTCTGGGATACAATTATTACCTCTTTTTGTCCATCAACCTGTAATTCCTCAGCTTTTTCTACTGAATCGACCACCATAACGGGACTATGTGACCATCCCATTATGCCCTCAACTTCCGGATGCTTTTCATTGCCGATTATAATTATCTGCTTTCCTTTAGCACTTTCTTCTTCTACTATACGATGAATTTTTAATACAAATGGACATGTTGCATCAACTATCTCATAATTCTTACTTCTGATACTGTCGTATACACTCTTTGATACCCCGTGAGACCTTATAATAACTGTAGCATTACCATCAACGCCAGTATCAATATCAGAGATATCCGATATAGCCTTAACACCTTTGCTCTCAAGGTCCTTTACAACCTCTTCGTTGTGAATTATAGGTCCATACGTGTATACATTTTTCTTATCTGTTCGTTCATACACTGTATCAACAGCTCTGTGAACACCAAAACAAAAACCTGCTGACTTAGCAAGGATAACTTTTTTTTCTGCCATATTTATTACCTTTAATTCTGCACTCTGTATCTTCTGACACTTCTATTGATAATATTACTTGTTCTTTACAGCATTATCGATAATATCCCTCATAGCTGCAACAACCTGCTCTATATTCATATCAGATGTATCAAGCAGCACTGCATCTTCTGCCTGCTTAAGAGGTGATATTTCCCTGTGCATATCCTGATAATCTCTCTTTTCAATATCTTCCTTTATAGCTGATAAGTCACACTGCTCACCCTTAGCCACAAGTTCATCATATCTTCTTTTAGCCCTTGCATCTGAACTTGCTGTAAGATATATTTTAACAAATGCATCTGGAAGCACCGTTGTTCCTATATCTCTTCCGTCCATAACCACGTCAGTAGTCTTTGCAAGCTCTCTCTGAAGCTCTACAAGCTTGCTTCTTACTTCCTTATACTTAGAAGTCTTAGATGCCATATTGCCTGTTTCTTCTGTTCTTAAAAGCCCTGTAACATTTTCACCGTTAAGGATTACCTGCTGTTCACCATTCTGATATTCTATCTTTATATCAACATTTTTGACAGCCTCATTGATAGCACTCTCATCCTCAGGATTAACCTTATTCTTACTGAAATATACTGCCATCGCCCTATACATAGCGCCTGTATCTACATATATATATCCCATTTCCCTGGAAATGAGCTTTGCTATTGTACTTTTTCCAGCTCCTGCTGGTCCATCTATTGCTACTGAATATGCCATAACCATTCTCCACTTCTATAATTGTTTTTAATTTTCTGCTTTTATCTTTATTAGCAAAATATTTTTTATGCATTTACATTATTACGTATTATATCAGAAAATGTGTGTTGCCGCCGCATAAGCACTTGACCACGCTACCTGAAGATTAAAACCACCTGTAACAGCATCAACATCAAGCACCTCACCTGCAAAGTACACACCTTTTACAAGCTTTGACTCCATAGTTGACGGATTAATCTCCTTCACATTGACACCGCCCTGTGTGATAATCGCTTCATTAAAGCCCCTTGTTCCTGTGATTATCATTTCAAGATTTTTGATAAGATGAACAAGTCTTAATCTTTCCTGCTTTGTTATCTCATTGACCTTTTTATCTTTATTAATATCACTAAGCCTTACTATTACAGGTATCAGCTTCTTAGGAAGCAGCTTATCAAGTGAATTGCGGTATGCCTTGTTCTTTTCTTCCGAGAAGTCCCTTAATATTCTCTCATCAAGCTGCTCTTCTGACAATGCCGGCTTTAAGTCAACTATAAGCTTAAGCGGTCTTTTTCTTAATATTGCTGTCGTATAGCTGCTACCACTAAGAATAACAGGACCGCTCACACCGAAATGTGTAAAAAGCATTTCGCCAAAGTCACTGTATACTTCCTTTTTATTATCTTTTATGCTTATAGATATGTTCTTAAGACTAAGACCCATAAGCTCAGAAGCCCACTCTTCCCTTATCGTAAGTGGAACAAGCGCCGGAATAACCGGAGTGACCATATGTGACAGGCTCTTTGCAAATCTGTAGCCGTCACCTGTCGAACCCGTACTTGAATATGAATTACCACCCGTGGCGATTATGCAGTCATCAGCTTTCAATGTCTGTTTCTTATCAGAAGACAGTTCCCTGTACTTAACACCGCTAAACCTCTTAACGCCATCCTCTGGCTCTTCTGTCAGCACCTCAAGAACTTCTGTGTTAAGCAGGACATTGACCTTAAGCTTACGCATTTCCCTTGCAAGTGCTGATATGACGTCTGAGGAATGGTCAGACTCTGGAAAACATCGGTTGCCTCTTTCTATCTTAAACTTAAGTCCAAGTTCATCAAAGAAACCCATAACATCATAGTTTGAAAATCCTTTAAATGCGCTGTACATAAACTTAGGATTAGTTACAACACTCTGTCTTATATCCTCTTCATCACCTGCATTGGTAAAGTTACATCTGCCTTTACCCGTTATAAAAAGCTTCTTTCCAAGCTTTTCGTTCTTTTCCATAAGTGTAACACTATGCCCGTTTCTTGCCGCCATAATGGCAGCCATCATTCCGGCAGCGCCACCACCTATTATTATAACACTGCTCATCTATATCCTTTCAACTGCCCTAATATTATTCAGTTTCTTCCTGAACAAGAAGTTCCTTAAAATAAGGTAATCCCAAAGCCCAGTCGCAGAATGTATGCCATTCGGCGAGCTTATGGTTTCTTCTTGAATAGTACATTCCTGCAAGATTTTCATAATTAAATGTACATGTTCTCATCTGGTTATAGCTTTCAGGAAGAAGCTGGATAAGGCTGTACCAGAGGTTCTTGTCCTTAGTTTCAATGAACTCCCTGCGGACACCCTCTAAAAAGTCAATATTCTTCTGCATCATATCAAGTGCAGCATCTGTACAATGGTCAACACTGAAGTCACTCATTTCAAATGGCTTGCTGTGAATTTTGTGCATTGTACTTGTTGAGTTGGCAACTGTTCCAACCTTATATGTGTCATATTCTTTCCACCAATATATTGGTGCAGTTATATCAACTGTTACAAATATCTGTCTTATAAACTTTCTGTGGTCTGAACCCGCCCTGCAAAGTCTTTTGGCAAGGTCTAAGTCATTAGGACCAAATGTAAATACACCATTCTCTGTTTTGCTGTCCATTCTTGCCCAGCTATTAAGAGGGTTTCTTGCACCTCTCATAGCATTTTCAAAGTTCATGACCTCATATCTTTCTAACTTAATCATCTAAACATACTCCATTATTCCGCTACGACATAATGTTGGTCACCCAAAAACATTATGTCATATCAGAATTTCTTTTATTTTATTATGATGACAGGGACTAATGAATTCCATCCCTGACTGCTGCCTACGAGGTATTCTCTCTTTATTATTCTTTTCTCCAGCGCAGCTCATTACTTATACACATTTTGCATAAGAACCCGATTACAGAAGGTTCTTTCTAAGCTCCGCTCCGTCCTTAGCGCTAAGGTATGCTGGCGCAATATCAAATACTGTCTTACAGCCGCTCTGTCCTTCCTTATAGAGACGGTAAGCCGCCCTTGCATATGCCACGATTACACATGATGTAAATTCAGGATTAGAATCAAGCTTTAAGCTATATTCTATAACGTGGCTGTTTTCCTTATTCCAGCCTGTCTTTCCTGTACGGATAACAAAACCGCCGTGTGGAATTCCACTGTGGTTTTTCTTTAATTCTTCTTCGCTTATAAAATGTACTGTTGTATCATAATCAGCAAAGTAATTAGGCATATTCTTGATTGTTTCCTCAACCTTTACGGCATCTGCGCCCTCTTCGAGTACAACGAAACACTCTCTTGTATGCTTCTGTCTTGTTGTAAGTTCTGGATTTTCACCATTTCTTACTGCCTCTAATGCTGACTCTACAGGAATTGTGTACTGCTTGCCATCCTTAACGCCTTCAACACGTCTGATAGCATCTGAATGTCCCTGACTTACACCCTTGCCCCAGAATGTATAATCCTTGCCATCTGGTAATATAGCATTGGCATACATACGATTCAAAGAGAACATTCCTGGGTCCCAGCCTACTGAGATAATTCCGATATGTCCGCTCTTCTTGGCTGCTGCATCAACATTGTCAAAATGTTCTGGAATTCTTGCATGTGTGTCAAAGCTGTCAACAACATTAAACATTTCTGCAAACTTTGGTGTCTGTACTGGTAAATCAGTAGCACTTCCACCGCAAAGAATCATTACGTCTATCTTATCCTTCCACTGCTCTATATCTTCTACTGAGCAAACTACAGCTCCCTTAGTTAATATAGAAACACTTTCTGGTGAACGTCTTGTAAATACAGCTACTAACTCCATATCTTCATTCTGCTTAATAGCACATTCCACACCTCTGCCTAAGTTACCATATCCGATAATACCTATTCTCATATCATTCCTCCATTTTATATATTCCGACTATATATTTTATCTAATTAGTGCACGCAAACACTTATCTAATATTACTTTTTGACAGCCCATATGTCAACTGCCATTTTAATGTAAGCTTCATTATGTTAACTTGATTAGCCTTTATGCATTATTTAATAAATAACTCATATGAATTTATCATAACTATTTTACAGCTCTAAATCTTATTCTCACATAATCCACTATCCAGCAGTCATCTATATAAAGCTTCGCTCTTAACTTTTCTACAGTTTCTTCTATTATTTCCTGCTTTATGTCTTCATTTACACCTTCAAAAGGCTTCTTTACAAACATATTAATCCAGTTGGCAAGTCCATTATCACCCACCTGCTTTGTAGGTCTGTCAAATAATACAGCATATTCTACCCTGAAACCTGCTTTTTCAAGCAAAGGCGCATACTGACCGATAGTTGGGAAGTAGAATACTCTCTTATACTTTAAGTGATGCTCTGCAAATACATTTTCAAGCGTACTGTGAACCGACTCTGCGCAGCCATATCCTCCGAATTCGCACACAAGCTCTCCGCCCTCTTTAAGATTATCATATACGTTGTTTAACATAGCCTGCTGTTTTTCTTCATCTATCCAATGAAATACTGCATTAGAAAATATAACATCAGCCTTTTTATCAAGATTAAAATCAATAGCATTACCTTTAACAAAGTTATAATCAGGATATTCCTTTCTGGCAAGCTCAAGCATATCAACCGAATCATCTATTCCTGTTACATCATAGCCTTTTTCTGCAAGCTTATCAGTAAGCATGCCATTACCGCAGCCAAGGTCAATCACACGGCTGCCTTTTTCCTTCGTTATAAGATTAATAACCGACTCTCCATACTCCGGCACGAAAGAAAAACCATTTTTATAATCATTTGCATTCCAGTTAATATTCGACATATATGTATCCTCCTAATCTTCTTTTATACGTTCAAGCTGTTATAACATTACGGTCTTTAATGCAACGCACATCTTTTTTGCGCTCATTATATCAAAATGAGATGATTATTATATATTATACAATACATAATAATCATCTCATAATTATTTATCAATATCAAGACCAGTTATGTTATTAAACTGGATATGCCTTATTAGCTGTATCAGCCTTAGCAGGGTCAACCTTCTTCTGCTGTGCTTCTCTGTACTTGAAGAACTCAGTTGCAACTGCTGGGAATAATGCATATGAAAGCACATCCTCATCCTGCTGCTTGTACTGCTGTACAACTGGGTCATTCTTGAACTTCTCAAGCTGTGGCTCGATAAGGTCTGCTGGACGGCATGTGATAGGTGTAGCATCACCTATAGCCTTCTTCTGTACTTCTGGATTGAATGGCTTGATTGTCTGTCCAAACTCACCCATAAGAACCTTCTTAGATTCCTTAGTAATCATCTTATAACGCTCGCCCTGTAATACATTAAGAACAGCCTGTGTACCAACAATCTGTGATGATGGTGTAACAAGAGGTGGTTCACCAAAGTCCTTACGAACCTTAGGAATTTCCTCAAGAACTGCCTGATACTTATCTTCTGCACCAGCTTCCTTAAGCTGTGATACAAGGTTAGAAAGCATACCACCAGGTACCTGATATAATAATGTCTTGATATTAACACCAAGAACCTTAGTATTCATAAGACCTGACTTTAATGCTTCTTCTCTCATTGGCTGGAAGTAAGCAGCTATTTCAGCAAGAAGGTTCTGGTCAAGACCTGTATCGTACTCTGTACCCTTAAACGCCTCTACCATAACCTCTGTAGCTGGCTGTGATGTTCCCATTGAGAATGGTGACATAGCTGTATCAATGATATCTGCACCAGCTTCAACTGCCTTCATATATGTCATTGAAGCAACACCAGATGTATAGTGTGTATGCATCTGGATAGGAAGTGAAGAACCTTCCTTTAATGCCTGTACAAGCTCTGTAGCCTTAGCAGGAACAAGTAAACCTGCCATATCCTTGATACAGATAGAATCTGCACCCATATCCTCAATTCTCTTGGCTGTTTCTTTCCAGTAATCAAGAGTATATGCATCACCAAGTGTATAGCAAAGTGCTATCTGTGCGTGAGCATTAGGATTCTCCCTCTTAACAAGCTTAACTGCCTCAACTGATGACTTAAGATTTCTTAAATCATTGAAACAGTCAAATATTCTGATTATATCAATACCATTAGCAATAGACTTCTGTACGAAATATTCTACAACGTCATCTGCATAATGATTGTATCCGAGGATATTCTGTCCTCTGAATAACATCTGTAACTTTGTATTCTTAAAACCATCTCTTAACTTACGAAGTCTTTCCCAAGGGTCTTCCTTAAGGAAACGAAGTGATGCATCAAATGTAGCACCGCCCCAGCACTCAACTGAATGATAACCAACCTTATCCATCTTGTCTATGATTGGAAGCATCTGCTCTGTAGTCATTCTAGTAGCAATAAGTGACTGATGAGCATCTCTTAATACAGTTTCAGTTATCTTTAATGGTTTCTTAACCTGATCTGCCATCTTAAACTCCTCCTATATATTTCTATATATAAAGTAATAAATTGATTATGAGAGGGTCTTAGCCCACATATTCTGCAAGTAGCTTTAACCCTTTGGAAGTTGCAATTGCAACTTCTAATGAATTTAGAAGGTCTTAGTCTGCGTATTTTGCAGACTTAGAGCTTCTTAATTCAATTTACATGACACCAAACATCGCCATAAATGTACCAGCTGCAACCGCTGTACCAATAACACCGGCAACATTAGGACCCATAGCATGCATCAGAAGGAAGTTAGAAGGATCTGCCTCAGAACCAACCTTCTGTGAAACTCTGGCTGCCATAGGAACCGCAGATACACCTGCTGAACCGATAAGTGGATTAACCTTGCCATGTGTAACCTTACACATAATCTTACCAAATACAACACCTGCTGCTGTACCAAAGGCGAAAGCAATAAGTCCAAGTGCAACAATCTTTAATGTATCAAGATTAAGGAATGCTTCTGCACTTGTTGTAGCACCTACTGATGTACCAAGTATAATAACTACGATATACATAAGTGCATTAGATGCTGTTTCTGTAAGCTGCTTAACAACTCCTGATTCTCTGAATAAGTTACCAAGCATAAGCATACCTACAAGTGGTGCTGTTGTTGGAAGTATAAGTACAACAACTATTGTAACTACAATAGGGAAAAGAATCTTTTCAAGCTTAGATACAGGTCTTAACTGTTCCATCTTGACTTCTCTTTCCTTCTGAGTAGTTAACAGCTTCATAATAGGTGGCTGTATAATAGGTACTAAAGACATATATGAATATGCTGCAACCGCAATAGGTCCCATATACCTAGTCTGACCAAGCTTACCTGCAAGGAAGATTGATGTAGGGCCATCAGCTCCACCGATAATAGATATAGCTGCGGCTGCCTTATCTGGGAATCCCATAAATATAGCCATTATATATGCTGCGAATATACCAAACTGTGCAGCAGCTCCTAAAAGGAAGCTCTTAGGGTTGGCAATAAGTGGACCGAAGTCTGTCATGGCACCAACTCCAAGGAAAATAAGTGATGGAAGAATACTCCATTCATCTAATAAATAAAAGTAATGTAATAAACCACCTACACCATTACTTGAATCTTCAATAGATAACATGATATCTGGAAAAAGATTAACAAGTAACATACCGAAAGAAATAGGTACTAAAAGCAGAGGTTCATATTCTTTTTTAATCGCTAAATACATGAAAAACAGTGCAACCAGAACCATCAGATAGTTACCCCATGTGAGGTTAAAGAATGCTGTCTGGTGTACGAGGTTTCCCAATGTTGATAAAATATATTCCATTTTTTACCTCCGTATATTATCTCTACACATCTAATTGATATAACAATTAGTTCATAGAAACTAATACTTTACCTGACTCTACAGAATCACCTGCTGCACATTCAACTGTTGCAACTGTACCATCCTGTGGTGCACAGATTTCATTCTCCATCTTCATAGCTTCAAGAACAACTAAAACATCGCCCTTCTTTACTGCTGCGCCTGCTGCTGCATTTACCTTAAGTATCTTACCTGGCATAGGTGCGTTAACCTTAACGGCACCCTGTGCGCCTGCTGGTGCAGCCTTAGGTGCTGCCTTAGGTGCTGCTGTCTTTTCTGCTGGTGCACTGCTTCCTGTTCCTTCTTCTACAGTAACATCATATACATTACCATTAACTGTTATTGTATAATTCTTCATAATTATTTCCTCCTGCTATTAACCTTTCTGATTGAACGAACAACAAGTCCGTCTGTAGATGTATTCTCTGATGCTGCAATAGCTGCTGTTATAACGGCAATAAGTTCAAGGTCATCTACCTCTTCTTCCTGTTCCTCATTAGAAACTATCTGTGCTATTGCATTATTAACGCCCTGAGCATCTGTTGATGCTTCATTCTTAGCTTTGCTCTTATTCTCAAAAACACTTATATACTTAAACAGACCAATTATGAATGAAATGAATATAAGTACGATAAATACTGTACCCATACCGATAATTGTATTCATAACTGCCTTAGTCATCTTCTGGCCTGTAGTATATGTTGGATTGATAGCACCATTTTCAAGTGTAAAGTCATCATTGATTACGAATTCAAATGATACCTTGCTATTCTTCTCGTATGCTGCATCAACTGTTATAGTACATAACTTTCCAGTGTCCTTATTAACTGCTATGTTAATATTTCCAATGCTCTCAAGAGCACCTAACTCACCTCTTGTACTGTTCCAGCTGTTATAGAAACCTATAGTCTTTGCTGTAAGACCGTTCTGGTCTATAATGTACTGTTTGCCGTTAACAAGTGCAAGTGGGTAAGCTGACTCTGCATCTGATGTTATCTTGTCAGAATCATTTGCATCAAGATATGTGATCATATCAGTTGTCCAGTCTGTTAAATATGACTGATACACCTGAATAATCATATTCTTATGTTCCAGCTTTGCGCTTGCTGTCGATATAGTACCATTAGATGAATCGCAGGCTGTCATGCAGAATACACATACAAGCAGTGAAAATAACACTAAGAACTTTTTAATATTAACTTTCTTCATATTATCACCTCTTTATTATACTGTACCATGCTTCTTATCTGCACGAACCTCTCTTTTATCAAATAACATCTCAAATGCTGCTATAACGTACTTTCTCGTATCTTCTGGATTGATAATAGTATCAACATATCCTCTTGCTGCTGCCTGGTCAACACTTGACTGTAAAGCTGCATATTCTGCTGCCTTTTCGTTGATTGTTGCTGCAGCATCCTTAGAAGCTGCAATATCATCAGCGTACATAATCTTAGCTGCTGATGAAGCATCCATCATACCGATACTAGCCTGTGGCCATGCATATACCATATCTGCACCTATTGACTTTGAATTCATAGCTACATAAGCGCTGCCATATGCTTCGCCTGTGATAACATTAACCTTAGGTACATCTGCATTTGCAAATGCATATACAAGCTTTGCAGATGCCTTTGCAATAGTTCTTTCTGACTTAACTGTAGCCTCAAAACCCTTGATGTTAGTAAGTGTAAGAACTGGTATTTCAAATGCATTACAGAATGTAACAAACTCAGCAGCCTTGTAAGCACCTGCTGTTGTAAGTACTGGTGCGAATTCTTCTGCCTTTTCACCATTCTCATCATAAAGAGCTGTTCTGTTAGCTACAGCACCAACTGTAACTCCGTCAACAAGAATAAATCCTGTAACCATTTCCTTGGCATATTCTGCCTTTGTTTCAACGAATACTCCATCATCTGAAATATCTGTAAGAGCGAGTGCTGGGTCAGCTATCTCTGCTGCCATATCAGCGCATACTCTGTTAAGGTCATCCTGATTATCTGTGCATACTGTACCTTCTGTGTTATTAGAAGGAAGCATAGATACAAGCTGTCTTACTCCGTTTGCGATAGTTTCCTCATCACCAGCAAAGTCTGCAACACCTGCTTCTGCCATAAACTTAGCACTTGATGTGTCAAGCTTTGATTCATAGTTGCCATCTAATGCGTTAGGACTGTTAACAAATAACTTAGCCTTTTTTTCTTCAACAAATACGAAATCTGAAAGTTCTGCAAGAACGGCAAGACCTCCACCACATTCGCCATAAACAGCTGTAATCTGTGGAATAATTCCTGAAGCAAGTGACATATTCTTATAGATTTCACCGAAACCATTAAGTGCATCTGTTGCTTCCTGAAGTCTTAAACCTGCGCAGTCAATCAGACCTACCACAGGAGCTCCCATTTTCATTGCCTTCTCGTAAAGGCTGGCAATCTTCTTAGCATGCATTTCACCAATAGTACCACCTAATACGGCAGCATCCTGGCTATATACATACACAAGATTTCCATTAACTACTCCATATCCTGTTATTACACCATCAGATGGAGCTTTCTTTTCCTGCATGTTAAAATCTGTAGCTCTAGCTGTAACTGCGGCTCCGATTTCAACAAAACTGCTGTCATCAAGAATAGCTTCAATTCTTGATAAAGCCTGTGTAGTATTACTCATTACCGAGACCTCCTCTTTAATATATATTGCTTAGTGCAAACAACTATTGTTTATTTTATAACAATCTGCCATTAATTTCAAGTAAATAATTGTACTATTCCACGTGTATTTTAATGTTTCACAAGTATTTTTCATTAAATTTGCACAGAATTCCTGTCAGATTAATCTCTTGTCTCAAATATAACCGCCAGACCCTTATGAATTATAATCTCAGCCTCATCCTCTGCCACCTCATTACTCTGGCAGATACTAAGTCCCTGCTTTAGACAATATTCATTAAGTGTATACTTAAACCCTTTAAGCGTTACAACCACTTCCTCGCTCATAGGCACCAGCGAAACATACCTGCCATACTGCGTATCTCTTCCTATTACATGTGTTCCTGTCTTCTCACTTATAAGATACATATAATTATTCTCATCTATGATATGGCAGTCCACGCCACAGTCAAATGCTGCTTTCATATTTCCTATATTTGTAAGTGTATGGTCCATTCTGTTTCCAGTTGCGCCAAGAATATATATATCTGTTGCGCCCTTTTTAACTGCCGTTATTATTGCAAGATGTGTGTCTGTATAATCCTTTTCCTTAGGATACACTTTAAAGTCGACCTGCTTTTTATATCTTTCAAGTACATTTGCATCTACAGAATCATAGTCGCCAAGAAGAAAATCTATCTTAAGTCCTAGCCTGTCTGCATAAGCAAGCCCACTGTCCGCCGCTATACAATAGTCAAACTTTTTGTCAGAAAGCCACTCTTTCGCCCAGTCAATATCCAGATGCCCACCCGTTACTATTAACATTTTACTCATAACTGTATTGATAACCTTCCTTTGTTCTTTAATTTTTCACATTTATATTTTATAATAAATCAATCGGGCAGTAAAATACTTTATACATTAATATTCCCGAAATATCATATATTGATTTAACAGATGTAAGTAAAGCAGCACATTCTGCGTTTTATTTTACATTCTGTAAGAAGGAGGCTTATTATATGAATGAACAGAATACATATTCTGATGATGAGAATGTTCTAAAAGAAGATGATTTAAAGAATGTAGAAGGCATTCAAAGCAGTATCTCAGAAATGAATGAACTAGGCAGCAACGAATCAGAAGGCAATGAACTTCTTATGCACTCTGCCAATATGTATGAAAACAGCGAAGATAAGTACAAAGATAATCTTTCCTCTGCCATAACATTTTTCGTATGTGGTGCAGCCGGAATAATCATACTTATATTAAACGACTTAGGTATACTTAAGTTCGTTGTTAAAGGAAGCTCTAACTTCATACTTATTAATATTGTACTCGGACTTCTATTTGTAGGTTTCATAGCTATCGGTTTCTGGTCTTTGAAGTACTCTAAGAACATCAAGAATAAAGCTGCTATCGAAAACAAAGACACTGATACAATATTAGCATGGTTAAATGAAAATGTAAGCAGGGATGATATTGAAAGTTCTTACAATAATGATATAGCTGAAGAAATGAAGTACTTTAACAGAAGTGATTACATAAAGTCAGCTATTTTAAAGCAGTTCCCGGAAACTGAGGATAATCTTGCTGATACAGTGGCGGATAAGTATATCGATACGTTGTTTGAATAGATGACAAACGGACGCAATAAGGCTTGAGAGTCGTTTCAGGAATAATACTTCAGTCAACTTTCAAGTGTTCCTTTCGTATTGTTCCCCAAACAACTCTCAAGCCTTATTGCTGTCTTTCATAGTATTAAGTACCTTTAAAAATATCTGGTTATAGGTCAAAATATCAGTTTTCCAAACCTCTCCCCAAATAAAATTCAGAATAGTTTTATCTCATCATCCATCTTATAACAAAAAATAATTAAAACAGGTTCTAAACTCTACTTATCTGAGTAGCATTCAGAACCTGTCTAAATCATATTTCATATCAAAACTATATCAGAACTGTTGATATAATCCTTGAATATTCCTTAATATATTACTTACTTGAAAGATACTCATCAATACCCTTAGCAGCAGCCTTACCAGCTCCCATAGCAAGGATAACTGTTGCAGCACCTGTAACAGCATCTCCACCTGCATATACAGCTTCCTTAGATGTCTGTCCATTTTCTTCTTCTGCAACGATACACTTTCTCTTATTTATCTCAAGACCCTTAGTTGTTGATGAGATAAGTGGGTTAGGTGATGTACCAAGTGACATAATAACTGCATCAAGGTCCATAACGAACTCCGAACCTGGTATCTCAACTGGCTTTCTTCTTCCAGAAGCATCTGGTTCGCCAAGTTCCATCTTTACACACTTAATACCTGTAACATTACCCTTCTCATCTGTAAGAACTTCTGTAGGATTAGTAAGAAGGTCAAATATGATACCCTCTTCCTTAGCGTGATGTACTTCTTCAGCTCTTGCCGGAAGCTCTTCCTCACTTCTTCTGTATACAATATGTACCTCTGCACCAAGTCTTAAAGCTGTTCTTGCTGCATCCATAGCAACGTTACCGCCACCAACTACAGCAACTTTCTTAAACTTAGCAATAGGTGTGTCATAATCTTCCCTGAATGCCTTCATAAGGTTACTTCTTGTAAGGTACTCATTAGCTGAGAATACTTCGTTAGCATTTTCACCAGGGATACCCATAAATCTAGGAAGACCTGCACCTGAACCGATAAATACTGCATCAAATCCTTCTTCGTTAAGAAGCTGGTCAATAGTCATAGACTTACCAATAACTACGTTTGTTTCAATCTTAACGCCAAGCTTTTTAACATTTTCTACTTCTGATGCAACAACTGTCTTCTTAGGAAGACGGAATTCTGGAATACCATATACTAATACTCCGCCTGGTTCATGAAGTGCTTCAAATATAGTAACTTCATAACCCATCTTTGCAAGGTCACCTGCGCATGTAAGTCCTGAAGGACCTGAACCTATAACAGCTACCTTCTTGCCCTTCTTTTCTGTTGGCATCTCTGGTGCTACATTGTTCTCTCTGGCCCAGTCAGCTACGAATCTTTCAAGCTTACCGATAGATACAGCTTCGCCCTTAATACCTCTTACGCACTGGCCTTCGCACTGTGTTTCCTGTGGACATACACGGCCACATACTGCTGGAAGCGCTGAAGACTTTCCAATAACCTTATATGCTTCTTCAAAATTGCCTTCTTTTACATTGTGAATGAATTCAGGAATATTGATTGATACTGGACATCCCTGAACGCATCTTGCATTCTTACAATTAAGACAACGTGTTGCTTCTTCCTGTGCCTCTTCTGCATTATAACCAAGGCAAACTTCATCAAAATTCTTGTTTCTTACATCTGGAGCCTGTTCCCTTACAGGAACTTTCTTCATAACATCCATTATATATACCTCTTTTCCATCGATTAATTGTCACAGTAAGCTTTAATTGCAGTTGCCACATCCACCGTGGTGAGTGTCGCCTTCAAGTGCAGCAAGCATAGCTCTGCCCTCTTCTGTCTTATATGTCTGCTGACGCTTCATAGCCTGATCAAAATCTACAAGATGACCATCAAACTCTGGTCCGTCAACGCAGGCGAACTTAATCTCATCACCAACCTGAAGTCTGCATGCTCCACACATTCCTGTTCCATCAACCATAATAGGATTCATACTAACTACTGTAGGAATTCCTAATTCCTTTGTTAAAAGACAGACGAACTTCATCATAATCAATGGTCCGATTGCTATACACTTATCATACTTCTTACCCTGTGCATAAAGGTCCTTAAGTACATCTGTACCCATACCTTTTCTTACATAACTTCCATCATCAGTTGTTATGTAAAGATTACCAGCTACTGCCTTCATCTCATCCTCAAGAAGGATAAGGTCCTTGTTCTTTGCACCAACGATAACATCCACATCAACCCCATGCTCGTGAAGCCACTTAACCTGTGGATATACAGGAGCTGTACCAACACCACCTGCTATGAATACTATTTTCTGCTTCTTTAATTCTTCGATATCTTCATGAATTAATTCTGAAGGGCATCCTAAAGGTCCTACAAAATCACTAAATGCATCCCCAGCCTTAAGATGTGACATCTTTTCTGTTGATGCTCCGACAATCTGGAATACAATAGTAATTGTTCCAGCCTCTCTGTCATAATCACAGATTGTAAGAGGAATTCTTTCACCCTTTTCATCCATTTTTACAATAATGAACTGGCCAGGTTCACAGTGTTTAGCAACTCTAGGTGCTTCAACATCCATAAGAAAAATCTTTTCTGCTAATTTTTCAGCCTTAAGAATCTTGTACATTATAATACCCCTTTCAGTGTTATATTATCTGAAGTGCTAATCACACATCAAAACTTATTAATATTCGCTCGCACTATATGAGCCATCTTCTTTTGTAACCTTATAACAGGTTCCATCCTTAATACCTATACCGTAGTATCCTTTTGTTGTCGTCTTGGAATTCTCTGTGACATCAAATCTTACAATATACATTTCAACTGAGTCGACTGTCGTTTTAGGCTGGTATACGAACGTTACTTCATTACCCTCCTTAGTTGTGCTGCCATCTGACTTAAGCACACCATCCGTTATAAGTTTTTCCTTTAATATGTCAAGGCATTCATTATATGAAAATGTTTTCGCCTTATTAACTACATAATTACGCTTAACCACTGTACTTGTCTGGTTATGCGCATCAACTATAATAACTGATATAACATTATTACCCGTAGGAATATCAAACGGTTCTGTATACATCTCTGAATTAACAGTTGGTGTAGAACCATCAAGTGTATAATAAGCATTGCTTCCAGCTGGAATATTGCTTACCGTAACCTGCTGTCCCTGTGAATAAGTTCCAGACTCAGGACTTACAGAAGGTGCTGACGGCTTCTTATAATCAACTGTATACACAAGTTCAACAATATTACTATATACCCCTATTGAGTTCACTGCAACTGCTTTTACAGTCGTAGTTCCTTTCTTTATATCAATAGCACTTCCACTATAGGCTGTACTCTTGCTTGTAGGCTCTGACTTATCAAGTGTATAATATACTGTCGAAGATGAACTCTCCGCAAATTGAAGCTTCTGCTCATCATCATAAGTACCAGCCTCAACTGAAGGCTTTGGTTCCTCTACAATATAATCAGACAGATACTTATAGCCATCCTTATCTTTATACGACTTAATAAGTTCTGTAAGTGATGTTCCATCTTTCTTTTTCTCATATATAGCAGCAAGAACTTTTATTGCATTCTCATTGTTCTCATCAAATGAAAGAATATCCTTAAGTACTTCTATCTGCATATCTGTGTTATCTTTTTCCTTATAGCACTCATACAATGTGTACTTAAGTTCGGCATTTTTCTTGCCTTCATTAAGCTTTGAAGCTTTGGAAAGATACTTTATAGCTGTATCATATTCATTATTTTTGTAACTTTCCATTCCTTTATCATAATTATACTTATATGATTCTTTATTTTTATTATGATTAATAACACCAGCTGTAACTCCAGCAATCGCCAGTATTGCTGCCACAATACATGATATTGTTATTATAAGTCTCTTTTTGGAAGCATCCATACCTTTACCTGTATCAGCCTTTTCTTTCATCTCTGCAGCAGGTCTTCTGTTGCCATCCTCACTTTTAACCGCTGACTTTACTGTAGCAGGTTTTACTGTATTTTTTCTTACAGCATTATCAACATCGTAAACATTTCTTACTTCTTTGTTTCTGTTATCATCTGAATATATATCTGTATTTGTATCTTCTATCGGATTATGCGGCTCACGTCTTACACTGGCTCTGACTTCATCAGAATTATATATGCCTGTCTTTTGCATATCTTTTTCTGTCTTTGTTATCATATCCGGCGTAACTTTAGGTATAACTTTAGTCTTTCCCATATCGGCATCCCCTGTAGCTGTTGTGCCAGCAGTACCTTCAGAGGATATCTCTTTCTGGTTATCGACAAATGCTTTAGCTACACTGGTTTCCTCTTCAACAAGCCTTTCCAGTGATTTAACTAATTCATCATCCAATTCTTCTTTATCATCCATACCCATATAGACATTCCCATCCTTTATATTTTAACGTATAAATTCTAACATATTGATATTCAATAATCAATAAATTAACAAACCAAAGTTTTAAACTTTTCCATCTGTTTTTCTCTTTATTCTCTATTATTTTATTGTTTTTATTATTCTTTCATAAAATATACATACTTTGCACACAAATATTGCCTATACTAATAATCAGATAGTAAGTTAATTCTTTCTATCTCCCCCTCATATTAAAATAAAAAGAACAGCAGTCTTCCTTGATGGTTGGCTGCTGTTTCTTTTTATTTTGAGCAATCCATTGCTAATACTACTGACTAAATCAAAGTAAATAAATCTCTTTATTCAGACTGTAAACCATAAATCAGGCAAACAAAAAGCCATTTCCCATCCCCCCGAAAAGAAACCCAAAAACCGTCATGGCTTTAAATCAAAAATACAGTGTCTTAATGATTAATTCAACCATTAAAACACTGCATTTTCTTTAATGCAACTATGATACCTCACCCACCTATGAGCAAGCTCATATGGTTTTAGACCTTTTGACCATGGTATCATTATATTATCTTATATTAGTTACCCTTACAACACAGCTTAATGTCTTGTTATTAACTACCGCTGTAACTGTCGCTGTACCAGCTCTTCTACCTATAACCTCACCCGAAGAAGAAACCGTACATACTCTTGGATTACTGCTTCGCCATGTAATCGAATCTGTAGCACCTATAACATCCAGAGTATATCTGTCATACTGCTCAAGTGTTATATTTGACCTGCTCATAGCAAGTGAATGTACTGTACAGCTGGCTTCAACACTGCTGTTATTACTTATTACAAATACATCTGCTGTACCAGGACCAACTGTTGTTATAACACCATTCTGATCAACCTGTACAATACCTGTATCTGTTGAATACCACTCATAAGAGTCTGTATTATTAACAGGTCTTACAATAACTGATAACTGTCTTGCTCTTCCAGTCAGCATATATATTTCCTTAGAATTAATTCTAAGTGATGATATATTGATAACTGGTGTTACATATACCCAGCAGGTACCTGTTATATTATTGCCATCCTTAGATGTAGCTGTTACCTTACACTTACCTGTGCTGAGTGCGAATATTTCGCCTGACTCATCTACTGTTGCTATTGACTCATTAGATGAAGTCCATGTTACATCCTTGACTGTCGCATCATCCGGTGTAATAACTGCTGTAACCTTAGCTGAATCTCCTACCAGGAGTCTTACAGTATCTGGTTCAATATCAATTCTTGTTACAGGATCAACAACCCTGATTATACATGAAGCACTTACACCGCTTCCGTCCGCCGCTGTTGCTGTAATAACTGCATTACCTACCGAGTCGGCACTTATATTACCCTGCTGGTCAACATAACATATATCATTGTTAGAAGATGACCATATAATATTCTTATTAGTAGCTGTATCTGTTCCAACCGTTGCTATAAGAGTTCCTGTAGCACCTACGTTCATAAACTTATCTGTTTCGCTAAGCTCGATAGATGATACATATTCCTTGACCACGATTGTACAAGCTGCCGTCAGCTTATTAACTTCTGTTGTTACCTCAATAACACACGAACCACCCTTTAATGCTGTAACAACACCATTCTCATCTACTGTTGCTACTGTTGGGTCACTTGAGAGGTATGTTACATTCTTATTCTCTGCATCATATGGTTCAATGACAGGAATAATTGCATACTTGGCACCTACCCATAATTCCTGATAATCAGAATTAAGTGTGATACCTGTTACCGGCTGTGTAACCGTAACAACACAGTAAGCAGTAAGACCTGTATCTACATTAGTTGCTATGATAGAAGTTGTACCCGCACCAACTGCTGTAACCTTACCATCGCTTTCTACTGTACATACGCTTTCGTCCCTGCTTTCCCATGAAATTATCTTATTATCAGCATTCTCAGGAAGACAAGTTGCACTGAGCCAGAATATCTGTCCCTGCCTTACCGTTATGTCTGTTGTACTAAGAATAATCTGCGTTACAGGCTGCCTTACATATATATTACACATCGCTGTGTAATTACCATCAAGTGACTTACAAAGAATTGTACAGCTGCCTGTTCCAACCGCCTCAACAAGACCATTAGAATCGACTATACATACATTAGTGTTAGAAGACTCCCATACAACTGTTCTGTTAGAAGCTGTTACTGGCAGTACTTCTGCTGTAATTCTTAACTTGCCGCCTATTGACATAATTTCATCTGTATAATCCAGCTTGATAGTTTCAACTGGTATACTTATGATAAAGTTACATGTTGCAATATATGCATTATCTGTTGTCTTACATACGATTGTACAATATCCCGGTTTTACATACTTTACAAGACCGTTCTCATCTACTGTTGCTACTGATGGGTCAGAAGATGTCCATGTTACATTTCTGTTTACACCTTCACCCTCTGGAAGTACTGTTGCCACTAACTGGAACTGTCCTACTGCCATAGACGACTCAACAGTTGTTTCATTAAGCTTAATACCTGATACAGGCTCTCTTACATATACATCACAGGTTGCGACCTTAAGTCCATCCTCTGTAATAACTGTAATAGTTGTTGAGCCACCTGAAACACCAGTAATTGTAGCTGTATAGCTGTCACCCTCAACAGTTGCTACTGCTGTATTAGATGATGACCATAAAACTTTATTGTTAGTTGGTGCCGATGGATTAAATATAAGCTGTACAGTTTCTGTATCACCCCTGTCAACCTGTATAGATGAAGGATTAATACTTATATCTCCTACTGGTGTTGTAACATATACAACACATGTTGCTTTCTTTATAACACCATTGATATTCTGTGTAACATTGATATGTGCCACACCAGGTGAAACACCCTTTACAGTGAACGACTTACCATCATCTGACTGTGTTACTTCTATTAAAGTTTCTGTAGGGACAACACCTGCAGCATTGGCCTGGTTCACAATCGTAAACGCTATATCTTCCTTATTAGGTGAATTCGTAACAAGTGCCTCGAGTGTCTGTGTATCTCCTACGTTAACACTCATGGAAGTAAGGCTTAATCCAAATCCATCAATAACTGTAATTTCATATGCCAACTGGTTATTCTGCTTATAAACTGTTGAAAGTGCATCATCAACTCTTGTTGCATATATAGTAGCCTTACCAGCACCTATAGCTGTAACAAGACCTGTTGTTGGGTCGACCTGAACTACACTGTTATCGGATGTTGACCAAGTTATCTCTGTTGGTTTAGCAGATGTCTTAAGCTGGAGAGTATCTCCAACATTCATATTGCTTACATTATTACCAAGCTTCTTAAATGGTACAACTACATTAACTTCATCTCTTGTTGACCATCCAAGATTACCTTCAATATCTATACTTGCGACACCCGCTGTAGCCTTAGCCACACCGGCATGTACACCTTTTACACTGCCATCCTTGTATGTAAATATATCCTTATCGCCTGTAAGATATGTAATTCCTGCTGTTGTTGGATATATGATATTAGAAGGAAGTTCTTCCTCTGTAAACTCTGTAAAGTCTTCGTCAGATAATACAATATATCTTGTACCATCTGCCAGCTTCTGTATAGAATGTCCTGCTGAGTTAGCTTTTCCATCAACATACTTTACTTCAGCTGTTATCTGATAAGAAGCTGTTAATGATGATATACCATCGCCATCTGCTGTTCTTACCCTTAGGTTAGTTCTACCGCCACCAACAATCTTTAATCTGACTTTTGATGAGTCGGCTGCAATCTTCTGTACTATACCATCTTTAACAAGATTACCTGTCTTATCGCTGTCTGTTTCAACAAATAACTTATTAGACTCACTTGCATTAGATGTTATCTCAATAATATCTCCTACCTGATAGCAGAGCATCTGCTCACTGTTCAGCTCCACACCATTACGGTATGCTTTAAAGCTTGTTATCTTAAGAGGTACTATAAGGTCTACCGAATCGCTTCCTAATGCCTGCTCATAAGTGATGCTTCCATCCGGTCCATACATCTTAGTATAATATGTAGCTGTAACACTCGCCTTACCAGCCCTGTTGCCATATACAGTTGGTCCTGCTACGCCTTCTACTGTATCTGCATATTTAGTTCCTGCACTATCACTTACCACATACTTAAGTATGTCTGAATCAGATACTGTCCACTTAAGGTTTCTTACATTCGGCTTGTAATTATCCGGTGAATCCGGACCTACTACATTGTTCTCATCAGTACCCGTCATAGTAGCTGTGATACCATTGGATGTAGCTCCTTCATTAATAATAGATGTCGTGCTGGTAACTGATACCGTCACGCTTGAGTCTGCATTGGCAAATACCATGTACCCGCTGAATGCAAACAAAACCACAAGTGCCGATATTAATATCTTCCACTGCACTCTCAGCTTTCTGAACTTCTTAATACTACTCATATATATGCCTCATTTCGTTAGTATATATTACTTGTATCATAATTGTTTTTATTCTACAATATTTTTCCAGTATTTTCAATAAGCATATAGTCACATTCTTAAATAAATACGTCACAATATTACAGAACATTTAATAAATTTATTATATAATCGGCATTTTTTTATGATTAATTAATACCATCAGCATATTTAACGGCTGTTTTTCTTTATTTTTACACATTTATTTCTTATAATAAATGTATTGAATTATAAAACTAGGAGGTACATATGATATCAGTAAGTATGTGTATGATTGTTAAAAATGAACAGGATATATTAAAAAGATGTCTTGACTCATATGCTGGTACTTATGATGAACTTATTATAATAGATACCGGTTCTACTGATAATACTAAAGAAATAGCACGCCAGTATACCGATAAAGTATACGATTATGTATGGTGTAATGACTTTGCGGCTGCAAGAAACTTTGCTTTCTCAAAGGCTGGCTGTGATTATATATTAAGCGTTGATGCAGACGAAGAACTTGATACATATAACAATAAAGCTCTGCGTAACCTTAAGGCTGCTATTCTTCCAGAAATCGACATTGTACAGATGTACTATGTTAATGGATCTGATTTTAATTCCGTATACAATGTACACAAAGAGCTGCGCCCTAAGCTTTTTAAAAGAATACGCACCTTTAACTGGATTTCACCTATCCACGAAACCATACAGGTTAATCCGGTCATATATGACAGCAATATTGAGATTATGCACAAGCCGACAGGCGACCACAGCAAAAGAGATTTTTCCACATATTTCAAGGCTTTTGATAATAAGATACATCTTGAGGACTACGTTGTTACAATGCTTTGTAAGGAATTATTTATATCAGGTGAAAAAGACGATTTCATAGCTTTTAGGGATGCTTTTGAAAATATTTTCCCTTATGAGAACAGAAGCGACAACACTTTACAGGATATAACCTGCATACTTGTGCGCATATACCAGATAAGCGGTGATGATGATAAGCTTTTTAAGACAGCACTTAAAGCTGTTGCAAACAACCCTTCATCGGAAATATTCCTCACTCTCGGACAGTATTATTTTGATAAAAAAGATTATGAGGAGGCTGCCATATGGCTGTATAATGCTGCATTTGAGGCAAAAAGCATACTTGATGTTGCAAGCAGCGGCAGAAAGCCATTGTCACTGCTTGGTGACTGTTATAAAAATATGGCTGATATATGTGTGGATGATTATGACCGCATACAGTATGCAGAAATGGCAGATGACTACTATTCCCAGGCCAGAGAATGGCAGATGCCTGAACAGTAATACATATTTACCTGTTTTTAAAACAGGAAAATCTGCAAAAAACAATTAACATGACTATATTCCCACAAAATATTGCATTTTTCCTTAAAACTTTAAGCAAACTTATGGATTAAATCTTATTTATATGGTAGAATACTTAAGTAATAAACTAATTGGAGGTATCTAAAAAATGAAATTAAATTTAAGACCAGCTGAAGAGTGTACATTTGACGCTGTATCATTAGGTGAAGTTATGCTTCGTCTTGATCCAGGTGAAGGAAGAATTCGTACAGCAAGAAGCTTTAGAGCATGGGAAGGTGGCGGAGAATATAATGTTATCCGTGGTCTTCACAAGTGTTTCGGTATGAAAACTGCTGTTATCACATCTTTCGCTGACAACGAAGTAGGTCTTCTTATGAAGGACTTCATCGAGCAGGGTGGCGTTGATACATCACTTATCTGCTGGAAGAAGACAGATGGTATCGGACGTCTTTGCAGAAACGGTCTCAACTTCACAGAAAGAGGTTTTGGTATCCGTGGTGCCAAGGGTTGCTCTGATAGAGCTAACACAGCTATTTCTCAGGCTACTCCAGAAGATTTCGATTTCGATTACATCTTCAAGAACAAGAGTGATGGTGGTTTAGGTGTTCGTTGGTTACATACAGGCGGTATCTATGCAGCTCTTTCTGAGCAGGCTTGTGAAACTGTTATCGCAGCTTGTAAGGCAGCTAAGAAGTACGGTACAATCGTATCTTACGACCTTAACTACAGACCATCTATGTGGGAAGCTATCGGTGGATTAGAGAAGGCTCAGGAAGTTAACAAGGAAGTTGCTAAGTATGTTGATGTTATGATTGGTAACGAAGAAGACTTCACAGCCTGCCTTGGTTTCGAAATCGAAGGTAACGATGAGAACCTTAAGACTCTTAACCTTGATGGTTACAAGAAGATGATTAACGAAGCTGCTGCTACATATCCTAACTTCAAGGCTGTTGCTACAACACTTCGTCAGGTTAAGACAGCTACAGTTAATGACTGGTCAGCAATCTGCTGGGCTGATGGAGAAATCTACAAGGCTGCTCAGTATGATGGACTTGAGATCATGGATAGAGTTGGTGGCGGAGATTCATTCGCTTCAGGTCTTGTATATGGTCTTATGACATTCGAAGATGCTGAAAAGGCTGTTAACTATGGTGCTGCTCATGGCGCATTAGCTATGACAACTCCTGGTGATACAACTATGGTTTCTCTTAAGGAAGTTGAAGGTATCGTTGGTGGCGCTGGTGCCAGAGTTCAGAGATAATAATAAACGATTTAATAAATCAGTTATTAATTATCATTGATTTAATTCAATATTTTGGTTCAACCAATTTAACCACAAAAAGAGTTGTCCGGTTATCCGGGCAACTCTTTTTTAATGGTTCTTTTTATTTATAAGATATTGTAAATACAAGCGTATCGGAATATGAACCGGCATATGCATTATCCCAGTCCGTCTTATTGATAGATAGTGTCAGTGGTGTATTGTTTCCACTCGCAGAATAGCTCGCCGACCTGAATTCACTGTTACCATTCATAAGCTTATATGGAATAGTCTTTGTCGAATCTCTGCTGTTCTTTAACTTTCCACTGGCATCCACCGATACCTGCACACTCTTATCCGGTTCAAGTCTTGCCCCCTCAAGAGCAACTGTTCCTATGCTGCTTTCTGTTACTCCACTGGCTATTGAAGTACTTGCCGGAATAGTGACTGTATATTCCGGGTCTATTGATACTGTTATTGTTGTCTGTCTTGTTTCCTGAGCACATATAGGCACAACACTTGCCACCGCAAGCATTGCACTAAGTGCTGCTGCCACTAGCTTTCTCATAATAATCCTCATTTCTGCGCACTTTTCAGGCTTTTATGAGTTAATATCGGGTGCGCACAGATACTAATCCCACATATTCTAAAGCATCTATATTGTCTATACTATTTTTTATTTCGCAACAAGTGTAGTTTCCACATTTGCTCCATTCATAGCCGTACCATCTGTAAGTGATGCTGTACTTATCTTAATAACAGCCCTGTACTCTCCTGCTGCAAGACTATGATTTAACTTTACATTAGTTATCGCCTTTCCCGGCTCTACCATATCTGACTTATACAGACTCTCACCCGTGTCGCCAAGAACTATCTCAAATGTAAAATAACATGGATTACCCTCAGGATTCATAAGATTCATCGTAACTTCTTCCTTATCAGCTGCTATTGTTATAGATGGATATCCAGGAATTCTTATACTCTGCTTATTATCTGATACATTGCCACCCGAACCTATATCACCCGCATTAGAATCAATGGAAGGTGTAAATGTATTATCATTCCCTGTATCTTTACCCTTTCTTCCAACAGCCATATATATAATCAGACCTGCAATAATCACACACAGAACTACAATTATGCCTGCCATTATCTTGTTTTTAGACAGTTTCATACAACTCCTCCTTTTTTCTTATTGCATTTACTTACCACTAATTATCATTCAAATACTTTATTATTTATAATACCAGATATATATTTATAATGCGTTTAATATTTTTCTGTTATAGTTTAAATACCTCCGGCACTTTCCACGATGGTCTGTGCAAACCAGCTATACAGCCAGCCTGCACAAACCCTTTAGTCATCTGTGTAATATTTAAGCTTTTTAATTAAACCTTGCATTAAATCTTATATTACGAAGCCAGTATTTGTCGCTTCCCTTTCCATGTGCATCAAATCTGTAGCATATAGCATCAACATCTGAAAGATTTATACTGTAAGTATAAGTTAATGTATTACCATTATTCTTTTTTATGTCTATATCCTCTTCCTTAAAGCTACACCACTTACCATCAGAGGCTCTTCTATATGTGGTATCCATATCTGCATATCCATCATCATCCATATCAAGCTTATATGTGATAGTGAATGTCATTGTACTGCATACGCGTTTTATCTCTTCCAAAGATATTCCATCCATAAAGATAGTATTAGTACGTCCACCATTTGTCGAACTATTATTCGCACTGCTGCCGCCAATGATAAAATGATATTTTACAGGTTCCTCTTTACTTTTATCTGTAATATGATAACTATTAAAATCACTGTAGTTAAATTCTACCTTAAGCCAGCTTGCATACAGTGTAACTTCTCCCTGTTCTGCAAGATTGGATGCTGATACACCCGGCAAGTATATAACCGCTCCACCATCTTCGACACACCAGCCCATAAATCTGTATTCACTTCTGGTAGTAACTGGCAGCTCATATTCTTTATCATATGTATACACAGCATCTTCTATCTCTTCTCCACCACCTGCATCAAAGTGTACGGTGTATTCATTTGCTGTCCATACAGGATAAAGGGTAATTCTTTCGCCATTACCTGACTTAAGTCCGCTCACAACCTCTTCATCATCATACTTCTTCTCACCGCCTGCCTCGACAGACCAGCCTTCAAATGTATAACCAGGTCTTGCAAATACATTGGCACTAAGTGATGTTTCGTCTGTATACATAAGTGACATCTCATCCATCGAACCTGTTGTTCCATCACCATACGGCATAAACTGGATAGTATAGCTGTTTTCTGTCCAGTTAGCTGTATAAGTCCTACCACCTGTAGAACCTGTTGTTATAACAACATTTTCACTGATACCATCTATGCCTGTTCCACTCCAGCCTGTGAATGTATAACCTTTACGTACCGGGGTCTTAAGAGTGATAACACTGCTGTCAACCTGATATGTGTCTGGATTATCAGCTTCTCCACCATTAAGATTATATGTTATGTTGTATACATCTTTACTCCACTGTGCTGTAAGAAGCATATTCTCTGCCGGCATAAAGTCTGGAATTTTCTTATCCCAGCCAGTGAAAGTATAGCCCTTCTTAACTGGATTAGCTGGTGCAGTAATGCCTGTGTTATAATCCTGTGTTATAGACTCCACTTCACTTCCGCCATCTGTTTTAAAGCTTATAGTAAACTGTGCTATATTCCAGCCTGCTGTATATGTAACATCCTCATCCGGCATAACCACGGCTATATCCTTATCCCAGCCTGCAAATATATAACCTTTTCTTAACGGCTGCCCTACTGATAATCTGGTTCCATAACGGTACTCATATACTCCGTCATTCTCACCATTATTATACTTAAGTGTCAGCTTATGTATGTTACGCTTGTAATAATACTTAATAACTGTTGAGCTGTCTGAATTGACCTTTACAGTCTGCTTATCTGGTGCTGTAAAGCCTTTTACATTCTTAACCTCAGGAGTAACCTCACTTTCCACATCAGTTACATATACCTGTCTGTCTTCAAGCTCATAGCTGCTTCCATCTGTAGTTTCTATATAGTGCTCTACAGTATAATTTACCTTTGATTTATCCCACTTTGCATAAAGTGTTATATCGGCTTTTGGCATAACTTCATTGAAGCTTTCTGTACACTCCTTGTCGGTGTACCAGCCTGCAAATGCATAACCAGCCTTCTCAGGAACCTGTGTAATAACCTTTGTTCCCCACTTGACTGCCTGTGTGGTATTATCAAGCTTTTCGCCTGTTGTATCATATGTAATGTTGTATGTACTTCTGTCATAGTATACTTTAAGTACAAGACTACCGTCTGCATTTACTGTGCCGGAAGGCATATCCTTCACTATAGTATAGCTGTCTTCATCATAATCTGCCACAGCAGCCGTAACCGCCTGTCCTGTTGTTCCCTTTGCAGGGTTAATTCTGTCAAGTACATATCCGCCATTCTCATTTTCAAGATAATACTTTGTCGTGTATACAACATCATCTGACTCTTTCCATACAGCAGTATAAGTCATGTCTGAAGCAGGAACTGTATAACTTACCTCAGGCTCCCAGCCTGCAAAATCATATCCCGGTCTGTATACAGACGGTGTTGGCATCTGTGTTCCATATGTATAACTGCCCTCCGAAACAACTTCTCCTTCTGATATGAACTTTATATTGTACTTATTTCTTGCATAATAGTAATTAAACTTTGTACCTCCATCAGCCTTAATTACCTGCGATAATGCTGGTGGTGTAATAAATCCACTTCTTTCTGCCGGCTGTACAGATATTGTTTCATCTGTCTTTGCAGTTTCACTTCTTGTAGCAGCTACATTGTATACACCATCTGTACCTTCTACATAATCAACGACACTATATGTCATATCTGAAGCTTCCCACTTGGCATATACTATTCTGTCCTCATCAGGCATTGTATCCGGCACTTCATATTTCTTTGTGAGTGCTTCATCTTGATACCAGCCTGCAAATGTATAACCAGCCTTAACCGGGTCAGCCGGTTTTGCTATCTCTTTACCATACTTTGCGACAACTGTATCTACTATAGAACCTCCATTTGTCTGAAATGCTATGTAATAACCATCCCTTAAGTTATCCCAGTGAAGAGAAACTTTTCTTGTAATAGGCTTCGTATTAAACGAACCCTTCTGGCTCTTCCATGTTATTATCATCTCTCCATCCTGCTCTGGTTCATCCCCAGGGTCAACCGATATTACATTGGTTAATGGGTCATATGTGAAAGCAGGATTAGTCATTGTAATTACATAATATCTGCTGTCATCATCATATATCTTATTAAAGTACTCATCATTATCATCAAGACCATCCTTCATATCAAGATACTGCATACTAAAGTATGTAGATGGAATACGTACTGCCTTGATATCACGCTTGAGCTTTATATCCTTATATTCTCCCTGTCCATATGTGAAATCGCATACATTTTCAACAACACCGACACTATATAATGGCCACTGTTTCTCAAAAAGTGTCGGATTATAACTGAATGTACCTGCAAATGCCTGTGCAAGGAAATCGACCTGCATATATACACCTACTTCCATGTATATAGCTCCCATAGAGCTTGCACTTCTTCCAGCAGATGCCGCATACTTAAGCTGATAATACAGATACCCCCATATCTGGGCATATCCACCAACCTCTGACGAAAATCCGACACTTGCAAGCCTGGTCGATATAAGACCAACACCGGCACTTAAACGTATGCCTGCCCTTATACCTACAGTTCCTATGGCATATACCGAAAATTCATACTGTTCTTCGCTTAAGTCAATAGTATCACTTGTAACATTTTTACTAAATACCAGTATGCTGTATACATATCTCTTGCCATTCTTATACCAGTAAGTCATTCCCATTGATATATTGACATTAGCTGAAACCACGAATTCAACCTTAAACTCTACATCAATAATACCTATAACCCTTACGTGTGACTCTGTAAGTGCCTTGCTGTAAAGCTCAACCCAGTCTGACTCATTATCAAGCATATCTGAATATCTTTCGGCAAGACTTTTTGCTACTGATATTTCCTTATCTTCATCGTCATCATTATCTTTACCGATATCACCTATATCTTCAAGCCTTGTAGATATATCAGAATTATCAGAAATATATGTAGTTCCAAGCTCCATCATATTCTTTAATTCTTCTGCTATATTATTGATGATAGTATCAAGCTTTGTTGTATTTTCATCATCTTCCTCATCATCGCCCTCTGATGTTGTCACATCAACATTAAAGTTAATACCCGTATAATCATAAAGGTCTAATGAAACAGCAACACTATAATCATCTATATATGGAATTATATCTTTCCATTTTTTCCATACAGCTTTACCACTTACATTGATATTCATCTTTACTTCCTGCTCAAATGTAGCAGAAACAACTACTTTTATATTAGAAAGTTCAATCTCAACACCAATATCAAGCGCAAGTCTTAATCCGCTTATATCATCAAAATGCTGGAGTCTTGTCGAAAGGTCCGCATTAACGTGGTCAAGCTTTACTGCCGGCTTATTATCACCCGCATACAATGCTATGCCATCATCCATAACCTGTGTAGCAGCATCTTCACTATAACCATCAGCAGCACTGACACTTATATCAGCCCCAAGATTGTCTGATAAATATTCACTTAGTTCCTGATAAGAGTCTGTCATAACAACTGCCCTTGCGACTTCATCTGCAACACTCTGTGCAAAGCCGCTGTCAACTGCCTGCTGCTCAACACTTCTTTCAATCTCTTCTGTATCCTGATTTTTTAATATTGTATCGCCGTTAATGTTGTCAGTCTGATATATATCCATAGCAGCCTGTACTTCTTCCCAGCTTACTTCACTGTATACAATTATATAATCTGTATCCGTCTTGGACACCTCTGTTATAACTGCATACTGGATATTATCATCGCCATCATTATATAAAGCCAGATAATCTCCATTATCTATGGTTGTGTCTTCACCAAGTGATGGATTATCCTTCGCATCAACATTATCATATGTCAGCTTATCCTGTGCTATGATAACACTGTTGTTCCCCACATCGTTATCTTTATCATCCTTAATATTAACCGGAAGCACATCCGGAACAAAAAGTATCTCCTTAGCAGCAAGACCCCTGTATGTATAGCGGCTGTCATCTGCCGATGTTATCTCAAAGAACGACACATCATCATCTGTAACCGCTTCTGTATCAAGAGAAGGAATAACGTTCCCTTCATATACAGCTATCTTATCTCCAAGACTTAATGTATCATTGACATATGTAAAACTTCCTGTAACCTTTGTGGAGTCGGTTATTGTTCCATCAACACCTACTGTCATAGCTGAAACAGATATACTGTCCGCAGCCTTTCCATCAACCATAAGGTCACTAATACTGCCTGAGCTTATATACTTTATATCCTTATTTAATTCAGTATTTCTTACATCCGGCTTATACACCGTAAAGTCATACTCTCTTATAGTTGTGTCATAACCTGTAAAATATAATCTGTCATCATCAAGTTCAAGACGATATGAGCTTCCCTGCTGCCATCCTTCCGGGTTATTAATTGAAAATGTATATTCCCCGTCCAAAACAGCCTTTGCTGACACGAAAGCAGATATTTCATCGAGCATATCACTTGTATTCTTTATCTTTATAAGACCACTTACCTCATCTGCCGTAAGACTTCCTGTCTTATCTGTTACAGTTATAGAGAAGTCGTTGGCATCAACATCATAGCTTCTTGCATATGTTTCAAGGCTTACTGTCCTAAGCTCCTGTGTATCAGTCCATGCTGCATATAAGACTACATCGCTTAACAGTCTGTCATCTGAGCTTACATATTCTGTACATGAGGAATCATAGCACCAGCCAAGAAATACAGCTCCTTCTTTTCCCGGTGACGGAAGTGAAGAAAGGCTTGTGCCTGCCTCATAAGTTTCCTCCTTAAGTTCTATGCTTCTTTGCTGCTCATCCTTCTCTTTAGAATATAGAGTTCCGCCATTGGTAACATACTTTATATTATATTTTGTAGTTTCAAATGCTATGTCAAATGTAAGACTGTCTGAATATGTACCAGCATACTCCGGTGTATCTGTTAATCTTATAAAGTACTTCTTTGCCTTATCAAAACCTGTTGCCGTGAGCTCTGATACAACTGAATTGTCTGCAAGCACCTCATTGTTATCATCCGTATAGAGGCCATAACCGAGCCTTATATCTACATTTGCGGAATTCTTACTAATAAGCTTCCACTCATTATCCGAAGATACCGATACACTTACTTTATCTTTTTCATACAGACCACCTGCATGTCCTGCTACCTGTACTTCACCTGTGCCACCTGCAAATGTATCAACACTCTGCGGTATATCAATGTAATAATATCTTTCCACCCACTTGGCATAAAGCACTACCACGCCTGTATAATCACCCTGATTAATCTTAGTAACCGGCTCTCCGGTAAGTTCGGCATTATCATACCATCCGCCAAACTCATATCCCTGATTAATCACTTTGTCCTTATCAGGAAGTTCTGCAACCGGATAATTCAGCGGAGCTTTATATCCGCTTACATAGTGTCCTCCGTTGAGCTGGTAATCGATTTCCTGTACTGTGCTTTCATTCTCCTGTGCATATACAGTTTCACAGCCAAAACCCTGCGAATAATACATTCCGGGTAATGCCGTAACCAGCATTGCCGAACATAAAAGTATACTCAGTAACCTTTTCATCTTAACGCCTCCTTATATGTTTTGGAATTAACATACCGATATTCTATTTTTCCGTTTGTGTCGTCACTCTGTAAAGTTAATAATTATTTTATATATTTATTAATTGTTACAGATAATAACTTTATATGTTGTATGTATAATACTGAATTAATCTAATTCTGTGGAACAATTCGCACGAATTACAGTTTTTTCGACACGAACGATTGAATTTTTTATAGAATTTTATACGAAAGACATATATAATTAGTTCATAATCATTTTATACTTCGTTAATAAACTATATGATTAAAGGGTCAAAAGGTATCATCGATGCATGCTTGCATGCAATTCGATGTATACCTTAGTGACCTGCACTACACCGAGAAAGTAGCAATTTACTATGCGAAGCTAGTAAATTAGCGGATTTCGAGGTGGAGTTAGATTACGGGAATGCGGAGCATGGAGTAATCTGATTAATCATAAATGAGGGGCAAAATACCTTTTGACCCTCATATCATCTATATAAAATGCAAAAGATATATTTTGATATTATGATGGCAGCACCAAAAAGTTGTTCGTATCTGAACGAAAAGATTTTTATTATAAGGATGGAAAACATATATGAAAATAGCGGTATGCGATGATGACAACAAAGAACTGGATATAATAAAAAATTATCTTAATATCTACCAGACAGACAACAATACCAGCTTTACAGTCAAATACTTTAACAGCAGCGTTGAGCTTGCATCGACTGCGGGATTTGAAAAGTTTGATATATACTTTCTTGATATCATTATGCCTGTTATGGATGGTCTTGCACTTGCCAGAGAGATAAGAACTTTTGACAAGTCTGCACCCATTATATTTTTAACATCATCAAAAGAATTCGCAGTAGACAGCTATACTGTCAAGGCATTTAACTATCTCGTAAAACCCATACATAACGAACGGCTGTATGCAACTCTTGATGATATATTAGAAACATTCCGCATTGAACAGACCAATAACATAATAATAAAGAACAACTCCGGCATACATAGGATTAATATCGCTGATATAATCTATGCTGAAGCCCTTAACAGAAAGGTTATTATATATATCAAAACGGGTGAACAGGTGACATCAACAGATGTATTTTCTTCTATATGCGATATGCTTTCAGTTCATAAGGAATTCATGCTTGCACACCGCTCTTTTATAGTTAATATGAATTATATCAGCAGTATAAACGCAAGTGAGATACACCTGATTAATAACCACAACATTCCACTTGCACAAAGACGTGTCAGCGATATAAAAAAACAGTATCTCAGTTTCCAGATGGATGACAATACGTAAACACTTACAACTGACACCCACTATATTAATTAATATGCCAGGAGGTGAATATATGGCAGAATTAGCAACTGTACTCAATCTTATCAATTACATTTTCGTGCTTATATTCGGAATTGTTGTATCTTTCTACTTTGCTGATATACCATGGGAAGACAACAAAAAGCTGCACATATATACTCTTATGGGCTTTATCCTATTGCAGGCTGTATGCTATATGCTTCTTGGTGAGCACACCCTGTACAAAAGTTATCCTTTCCTTATACACATTCCTTTAATTCTTGTTATAAGGTTTATCTGCCACAGGAACATATACATATCCTCAATAGCTGTTCTGTCAGCTTATCTTATGTGCACACCAAGAAAATGGTTCGGTACGGTTGCTGCATACATTTTCAACGACATACCTATGATATCGGATATCACAACGATTATTGTGACAATTCCGCTTATCTTAGTTGTCATAAAATATCTGTCACCTTATATGATAAGGCTTAAGAATGAATCCAAAACAATTATTTCCCTATTTTTTCTTCTGCCTCTTACATATTATATCCTTGAGTATGCTTTTACTGTATACACGGACATTTTATATCGTGGAGAACCGGTTGTCATTGAATTTATGGATAGCTTTATTGTCATACTCTACCTTATATTATCAATCGTTACACTCACGCTGTCTAATAAGAAAAATACTGCCGAACGTGAAAATATTATTCTCTTATCCGCAGCCGCGCAGGCAGAAAAAGAAATTGAACAGTTATCTGACTACCAACGTCAGGCAGCTATATACCGTCACGATTTAAGACATCATATGAACTTTATACAGAGCTGCCTTAATAACAATAACTATACGCAGGCACAGGAATATATCAGTGAAATATGTACTAATCTGGATAACAGCAGAATAACAAAGTACTGTGATAATGAAGCTGTTAATCTCATACTTTCTTCATACATCGGGAAAGCTAATGAACATAACATCACTACACATATATCCGTTACCGCCGCTAACCTTGCCGACTACAAGCCAACTGACCTTTGCAGTCTTTTTGCAAATGCACTTGAGAATGCTATAAATGCATGCAGACTTGTACAGACTATCTCAAAGAATGATTACAATTCATATAACGGCATGACTGTGAATAACTCCACTGATTATAATTCAGCTAATTCAAACCGCATTATCACGGTAAAGGTGTTTGATAAGAACAATAAATTATGTATCAACATTACAAACACATATGCTGTTGAACCTATATTTGTTAATAACACACCCGTATCGGACAAAGCAGGACATGGCATCGGTGTAAGAAGCATAATATCGGTTATTGAAAAATATAATGGAGTATATGACTTTTTTACTAAAGATGGAGTGTTTTACTTTCAGGCATGTATGTGAAAGTGCGTATCTTTCCCTTGCCAAAGAACTAAAAGAAGGACTGCCATACTTATTATTTAGTATGATAGTCCTCTTTTGCCTCTTGTAATTTGCCTTTTACTCCACACCCTTAAATATCACATTTCTTACCGGATTAAGTGCAAATAAAAGTAACATTCCAATAATGCCACACACTATGAATTCACTCGCTCCGATTGTCACAAAGAACATCGCAAATATACCCTCTGAACCATATGCATACTTTAATACAAATGGTACTATAACTGTATTGGCTATGATTGGTGGTAATGGTGCAAGCCACTTATTCTTTCTTAACACATAAGTTCCTATAGCACCGATAAGTGTCGCGATACTTCCAAATATTATATCCCATATTGCCGCACCGCCTAATATATTCGATAACAGACAGCCTACGAAGAGTCCCGGTATGGCTGCTGGTGTAAAATATGGCAGAATTGTAAGCGCTTCTGCTATTCTGAACTGTATTGGTCCGAAGCTGCAATAGTTAAACAGAATAACAAGCACAACATAAAGCGCCGCAATCGCAGCCGCCTGTGTAATAAATGCAACCTTAAACTGTGTGCTGTTATTATTTCTATTGTCACTATTATTTTTACTGTTATTTTTATTATTATTTTCAAGAATACTTCTATCTGTACCCTCTTTATCCTTACCTGATATACTCATTTTCATTCTCCTTTAGTTTTGTTTTATGTGTGGAAGGTTTCGAACACACATTATTATAAGACGGACAGAAATAAAAATCTCCGCCCGCCTTATATCTATATGTCACCATATTTATATGCAATCTTTTGCTTTTACATTGAACTCAAGCTTAACCCCTGTTAATTAGAGAGTTACACCCTGCTTAAAGATAGCTAAATCGTGGAATCCAGCGATTTCAGCCTTTACCTTCTTACCAGAAGCAACATCTAATACAAGCTGGAAGAGTTCCTTAGCTGCATCTTCAAGTGGAAGGTCATCTGTTACAATTCTTCCTGCGTTGAAGTCTATCCAGTTGCTCTTATTGCCAGCAAGTCTTGAGTTAGTAGCAATCTTTACTGTAGGTACTGGTGATGCAAATGGTGTTCCACGTCCTGTTGTGAAAAGAACCATCTGTGCTCCTGCTGCTGCACAAGCTGTTGAAGCAACAAGGTCATTACCAGGTGCGCTAAGAAGGTTAAGTCCCTTATCAGATACTCTCTCGCCATATGCTAATACACCCTTTACAAGTGATGAACCAGACTTCTGTGTACATCCAAGTGACTTATCTTCAAGTGTTGTGATACCGCCATCCTTGTTTCCTGGTGATGGATTTTCATAAATTTCCTGACCATTCTTGATGAAGTATTCCTTAAAGTCATTGATAAGATGAACTGTCTTCTCGAAAAGCTCCTTGTTAGCACATCTGTTCATAAGAATAGTTTCTGCTCCGAACATTTCTGGAACCTCTGTAAGAATAGTTGTACCACCCTTAGATACGAGCATATCTGAGAAAAGACCTACTGTTGGGTTAGCTGTAATACCTGATAAACCATCAGAACCGCCACACTTCATACCAACGATAAGATGCTTAGCGCTAACCTTTTCTCTCTTAAATGTAGCAGCATAATCCATAAGTTCCTTCATGATGCCTTCAGCAGCTTCCTGCTCATTTTCTACATCCTGAACCTGTAAGAACTTAACTCTGTCTGGGTTAACTTCTCCGATATAGTCCTTAAGAACTTCAATACGGCTGTTTTCACATCCAAGACCAAGTACAAGTACTGCACCAGCATTAGGATGATTGATAAGGTCAGCAAGTACGTGTCTTGTATTTTCCTGATCCTCCGTTACCTGGGAACATCCATATGGGTGTGGGAAAGCAACAACTTCATCAACGCCTTCCGGCTTATTAGCTCTTGCTGTAGCTTCGATTGCTCTTGCTATAGAATTAACACAGCCAACTGTTGGGATAATCCATACTTCGTTTCTTACACCAACTGTACCATTTTCACGCATATATCCTTCAAAGAACGCTTCCTCTGTTGGCTCAACATCCTTGTGTCCTTCTGGATTATATGTATATTCAAGAAGATCACCAAGCGCAGTCTTTAAGTTGTGTGTATGAACCCATCCACCAACTTCTATATCAGCCTGTGCATAACCGATTCTGAAACCATACTTTATAACTGCATCGCCCTTCTTGATAGGCTTGATAACAAACTTATGTCCCTGAGGGATATCTTCTATTGTAGTAACTTCTGTACCAGCAACATTAACTGTTGTGCCCTTAGCGATTGGCTTAAGAGCTACTGCAACATTATCATCTTTATTAATCTTAATAAAATCCTGCATAACTACCTCCTGTAATAAATATTTGTATATATTATTAAACTGCTTAACTGACTTTATATAAACATTTACAACATTCATATTTACTTATATCGGCAACAAAAATACTTTAACGGACTTATGCTGCTGATTACTTAATAGCAGACTGTAATAATATATCTCTTACATAATATAAGGGCGGATGAAATAAAACACCCACCCTTATTAATATTTTAAAATCCAGCATGCATAACAGAAGTCAACAAAAACAGACTTCATCTTATGCCCACGAACTGCTTCACAGCAAACTGCCAATGCAATTATGCTAACTTTTCATCATCAAGAGCTAAATCGTTAACTACAGCTCTCATACCTCTTTCTCTGATATCTGTAATATATCCTGTGATAACTTCTTCAAGGTCAAGAACCTTAGTAAGGTCTTCGCCACCGAAGAACTTAGTATTGCTTAAGTAAGCATGTGTGAATTCAGCTGGTGTCTTACCAGAGTTATCTCTGAAGAAATCAAGTACAGCCTTATCATCTGTAATGTTGTACTCTTCACCGTTTCTGTCACCCTTTAATACAATACCACCGTTGAACTCAGCTTCTGTCTGTGATGTGTAGAAGCTCATAAGTGCTGCGATAGAGAATGTAAGGTACTTAGGAAGCTTGTTAAACTTCTTAACATATCCTAAGAATGAAGGAAGACATCTAGCTTCCCACTTAGATACAGAGTTAAGTGAAATGCTTAATAATCTGTGATCTACGAATGGGTTAAGGAATCTGTCGATAACAGCCTTAGCGAATTCTTCACAATCTTCCTTAGAAAGTGAAAGTGTAGGAATAACTTCATTGTAAAGTGTTTCTTCCATGTACTTTCTGATAACTGGATCCTTCATAGAGTTCTCTACGTTGTCGTTACCAGCAAGGAATGATGCTAATACGAATGATGTATGTGAACCATTAAGGATTCTTACCTTTCTTTCCTTATATGGATGATGATCCTTTGTAAATACTACATTAAGTCCAGCTTCCTTGAATGGAAGTTCCTTCTCAAGCTGTTCAAGTGGAAGGTTAGAATCACTTTCTACAACCCAGAGACCGAATACTTCAGCTCTGTCGATAAGCTGATCTTCATAGCCCCACTCTTCGCAAAGCTTAGCAGCATCTTCTCTTGGATAACCTGGAACAATTCTATCAACAAGTGTTGGGCAGAATGAGCAGTAATTGTTAACCCAGTCCTTGAATCCATCTTCAAGACCCCAGAGTTCGATAAACTTCATAATGCACTTCTTTAATTCGATACCATTATCAGCGATAAGTTCGCATGGAAGTAAGATAAGTCCCTTATCTGCTGCTCCGTTGAACTTCTGATATCTCTTATAGAGAAGCTGTGTAAGCTTACCAGGATATGTCTTAGGAGGACGAGCGTTAGGATCGTTATCTGTTTCATCAAATACGATACCTGCTTCTGTTGTGTTAGAAACGATAAATCTAAGTGTTTCGCTTGTACCATATTCAACATACTTGTCATAATCTTCGATAGCTGCTACAGCATCAACTACAGATGTAATCTGACGTGTGATTTCCTTAGGCTGTCCATCTACGAAACCTCTTAACTGAAGTGTGTACTGACATTCCTGATCATGGAATCTTTCAAGTGTACCAAACTCGATTGGCTTAACGATAACAACGCCACCGTTGAAATCTGTCTTTTCATTAGTAACATCGAAGATATAATCTACGAATGCTCTAAGGAAGTTACCCTCACCAAACTGCATAACCTTTACAGGTCTGTCAACTGCATGTGTAATACTCTTGTTTAATCTCTGCATATATTCCTCCATTCCGCCCACTCTAAGGGCATCTCAGCTCCACGCAAGAGCGCAGATACTGACTATGAAATATCCGTCTGTTAAATAAATGTATTAAGATATTCCATATTAATATTATTGTGGCGCAGTATCACTCAGCTTTGCTGGACTACGCATTCCCAGGCTCATATGTAACTACTCATTAATTTAATAACTACCTCACCTGAGTATGAAAAATCTTATAAAGACTTCTCATATTATAACAGGGACATGCCCTGATTATTAACCAGTAAATGGTATTCAGAAAGCGTATGTAAGCGCTTTCATTATCTTTCACAAACTATGATATACTCAAATACATTTTTAGTCAATACTTATTTTTGTATACATTATGTTCTGTCAAATTTAATTATCAGTTATTGTTCTGCACCCGTCACGAAACATCTGCACAACTCATTAATAACAATAATTAAGTACAACAAAAATACACTAACACACTTGCTTTTATAATAATACCATTGTATAATCAGATTATCAATATGTAAGTGCTTACATTCAGTGTTTTTATGATATTTTACTACTTTTATAATTATACAATTCCGTTAATTATAATTAATGAACCAACGAACAGCTGCACCTATATATCACATTAATGCAAGCGTTGTCCAGAGCTTACAAGAATGAGGTTAATTTATGAATATATATGATGTTTCCAATAAAGCCGGGGTGTCTATTGCTACCGTTTCCCGTGTTCTTAATGGTAATGCAAGAGTATCATTAGCAACAAGGAAAAAGGTATTGGATGCCATGAAAGAGCTTGATTATACACCTAATGTATTTGCAAGGGGACTAGGACTTAATACAATGAAAACCATAGGTATAATGTGTATTGACTCTTCTGATATTTACCTTGCCAATGCTGTATACTATCTTGAACAGGAATTAAGAAAGCATAGTTATGACTCCATACTCTGCTGTACTGGCAAAGATTACACCAATAAGAAGAAGTATCTTGAACTCTTACTAAGTAAAAGAGTTGATGGAATAATACTTGCCGGTTCACAGTTTGTAGAAAATACAGATACTTATAACAATGATTACATAATCAATGCAGCAAAGGATATACCTATCGTTTTGGTGAACGGATATCTTGACGCACCTAATATATATTCAGTTATGTGTAATGATGAAATTGCCATATATAATGCAACTAACCTCTTGATTAATAACGGACATCGTAATATAGTCTACTTATACACAAGCAAGTCATACAGCGGTATGAACAAGTATGCAGGATATATGAGAGCCTTGAAGGAAGCTGGCATTACACTTCCTGAAGATTACAGACATCTGTGTGGCAAAAACATTTCACACGCCAAGGAATATCTTAATTATCTTTATGATAAAGGTATTGAATTTGATGCTGTTGTGACTTCTGATGATTCGCTTGCAGCGGGTTCAGTCAAGTATGCACACTCCCACTCTATCAGTGTACCTGATGAGTTAGAGATTATTGGTTATAATAATTCGGTTCTATCTATATGTACGGAACCGGAACTAACATCTATCGACAGCCATGTTGAACAGTTATGTACATGCGCCGTTGATGTTTTAATGAAGGTATTGTGCGGTGACTCTGCTGATAAACACAGCATTATCACTGCTGATATTATAAAACGCAATACAACACATTTTTAATTCACAGGAGGATTAAGAACAATGAAACAATTCATGGACAAGGACTTTTTACTTTCAACACCTACAGCACAGCATCTTTTCCACGACTATGCTGACCAGATGCCTATCGTTGATTATCACTGTCATATCAACCCTAAGGAAATCGCAGAAGACAGAAAGTTCGAGAATATTACTCAGGTATGGCTCGGCGGTGACCACTATAAGTGGCGTCAGATGAGAACTAACGGTGTTGATGAGAAGTACATCACAGGTGATGCTTCTGACCGTGAAAAGTTCCAGAAGTGGGCTGAAACACTTGAGATGGCTATCGGTAATCCACTTTACCACTGGAGCCACCTTGAACTTCAGAGATACTTCGGTTACAACGGTATCTTAAATGGCGATACAGCCGAAGAAGTATGGAATCTTTGCAACGCTAAGTTACAGGAAGATTCTATGTCAGTTAGAAACCTTATCAAGCAGTCTAACGTTAAGTTAATCTGTACAACAGATGACCCTGTTGATTCACTTGAATGGCACAAGAAGCTTGCTGAAGATGATACATTTGACGTAAAGGTACTTCCAGCATGGAGACCTGACAAGGCTATGAACATCGAAAAGCCAGAATATCTTGACTACCTTAACACATTATCAGATGTAAGCGGAATCAAGGTTAACTCTTTCGCTACTCTTATGGATGCTTTAAGAAACAGAATGCAGTTCTTCGATTCAATGGGATGCTCAGTTTCTGACCACGCTCTTGAATATGTTATGTACAAGCCATACACAGACGAAGAAATCGAAGCTATATTTGCTAAGAGATTCGCTGGTGAAGCTATCACAACAGAAGAAATGAACAAGTTCAAGACAGCATTCATGGTATCTGTTGGTAAGGAATACAACAAGCTTAACTGGGTAATGCAGTTACACTATGGTACTATCCGTGATAACAACGTATTAAGATACAACCAGTTAGGACCAGATACAGGATATGACTGTATCAACACTTATGACTGCTCAGCAGAGATGGCTCAGTTCCTTAACGCTCTTAACAGCACAGATGAACTTCCAAAGACTATCATCTACTCACTTAACCCTTCAGTTAACGCTGCTATCGGAACTGTTATCGGATGTTTCCAGGATTCTAAGGCAGTTGGTAAGATTCAGCAGGGTTCAGCTTGGTGGTTCAATGACCACAAGGTTGGTATGACTAACCAGATGACAAGTCTTGCTAACTTAAGCTTACTTGGCAACTTCATCGGTATGCTTACAGATTCAAGAAGCTTCTTATCTTACACAAGACATGAATACTTCAGAAGAATTATGTGCGAACTTATCGGTGGATGGGTTGAGAATGGTGAATACCCTAACGATGAGAAGGCTCTTAAGAAGATTGTTGAAGGTATCTCTTACAACAACGCAGTTCGTTACTTTGGTTTCGACTTATAATTAACAGCCTGTAATTATTAAATGTATTAAAGTATTGGTAGCATCAATAATACTAATATTTTAACACATAAGAAAAGGATAAATGATATTGTTATTATTAACGTATCATTTATCCTTTTTGTTTTAATTAATTAAGCTGGATTAAGCGAGATATTTTAGCCTTTTATTAAGAACAGGGAGAGAAATATAATCAGTTTTCACTGGTTCAATAGTTTGCTTTACCTTGCTGTCAGCAGGTGTCTTTATGTCGGCCTTGCTGAATATAAAACCCGAAAATACAAATGCCAGAAACGCAAAAAGAAAAATGAGATATACTATTCTGTTTACAAGTTTAATATTTTTCATAAACTTCCCTTCATCGATATTGTTTTCAAGCAGCCTTTATAACTTTTTCTTTCATAACTTTTCCTTTAATAACATGGTAAGCTATAACCATTATGATACCTGTAATAATCCATGATATAGGATATATGATTATAAGCACCCAGAATTCATGGAATACACGACACACTGTCGATATCCATATAAGACGGAGCACGCATGAACCTATGACTGTTATTATGGCTGGGAGAAGTGAATGTCCAAGTCCCCTCATAGCGCCTGCACTTATCTCATAAACGGATGTTAAAAGCTCTAATGTTGTAGCTATTATTATTCTCTGTTCAGCATAATACAACACATCCGCATCAGTTGAATAAAAGCCTAAGAACATATCCCTTCCAAGTACGAATATAGCAGATAACAATCCACATGACAATAATGAAAATGCCATTGCTATATGATATATCTTTCTACATCTGTCATATTTTCCTGCGCCATAGTTCTGGCTTGTAAATGTTACTGTAGCCTGTGCAAATGCACTTACCATAAAGTATGCGAAAAACTCATAATTAAGTGCAGCAGCAGAGCCTGCTATCGCTGACGAGCCAAAGCTGTTTATTGTACTCTGTATACAGACATTGGCTATTGAAAAGACCATCCCCTGTAAGCCTGCCGGAACACCGATAGTAAGTATCTTCTTTAACTCCTTAGGAACAATAGTAAGCTTTTTTATATCAAGCCTGATTGAACCTGTATCATTCATAAGAATATATATAACTATTGATGAGCTTATTATATTGGATATGACGGTTGCTATTGCAACTCCGGATACTCCAAGCTTAAATACTATTACAAGTATAAGATTGAGCACCGTGTTCACTATTCCTGCCACTATAAGGCTATACAGCGGTCTTTTGCTATCGCCCGTACTTCTTAGAATAGATGAACCAAAGTCATACAACATAATAAATGGCATACCAAGAAGATATATCCTCAGATACAGAACTGCAAGGTCAATAACATCATCCGGCGTTCCCATAAGAAGGAGCACAGGTTTTGCAATAAACTGTCCGGCTATCATAACAAACACGCCGCTTATAACTGCAACAACCATAGCCGTATGTACTGCTGCCTGTATATTTTTTTCTGCCCTCTGTCCTATATAATGCGCTATGACAACATTAGAACCAAGTGATATGCCTATAAAAAGGTTAATCATAAGTGATATAAGTGAGCTGTTGCTTCCTACCGCAGCAAGAGCCTGACTGCTTGCAAATCGTCCGACTACCGCTGTATCCACCGAGTTAAACAACTGCTGTAATATACTGCTTGCCGCTAATGGCAGGGCAAATATAAGTATTTTATTCCATAAGGAACCATTAATCATATCCATTGCTTTCTTCTTAGTATTACTATCAGACATAAATCTTACTCCCTTATTATAACTGTATATTATGCTGTTAATGTCAGAATGTATTCTTCTTTCCACCGACATTCATTTCTTTACTGCGTAAAACAACACCACCAATCAGCTTATGACTGGTGGCTGTTTATTACCTATTTTATTCTGAATTTTTCTGTTTCATTTTTAGTTAAATAACTTAATTCCCCAGCTTAGACACCTTCTCATTAAGGTCATAAGGGGTAGTTTGATACACATAATAATTAAGCCAGTTTGTATAAAGACTGTTAGCATGGCTTCTCCATGACAATACCGGCTTTCTGTTACAATCATCATCCGGATAATAATTGACTGGAAGTTCTGGTTCAAGACCTTTGTCTATATCTCTCTTATACTCCTGGTCAAGTGTCATTCTGTCATATTCAGGATGTCCCATAACAAATATATGCTTGCCCTCCTGGCCTATAGCTATATATATGCCTGCCTCTTCTGAGTCTGCAAACACCTTAAGCTGCTGGTTCTTTAATATATCTTCCCTGCACGCCTCTGTATATCTTGAATGAGGAGCCATAAAGAAGTCATCAAAGCCCCTTACAAGCGGTTCTTTTCTGTTAAGCACATGGTGCCTGTATACACCTGAAAGCTTCTTATCAAGAAGAACCTTCTTGATACCATAATGATAATAAAGTCCTGCCTGCGCACCCCAGCATATATGAAGAGTTGAAGTTACATGTTCCTTAGACCACTCCATTATAGTAGTCAGCTCATCCCAGTAATTGACCTCCTCAAAGTCAAGCTTTTCTACTGGCGCACCTGTTATTATAAGTCCGTCAAAGTTCTTATCCTTAATGCTTGAAAATGTTTCATAGAACTTTTTAATATGTGAATGTGATGTATTCTTTGAAACATGTGATTCAGCCTGTATAAATGTCACATCTATCTGTAATGGTGTGTTAGAAAGTGCCCTTAAAAGCTGTAATTCTGTATCCTGCTTTATTGGCATAAGATTAAGGATAGCTATCTGTAACTCTCTGAAATCCTGTGAAAGAGCCCTGCTTTCATCCATTACGAATATATTTTCTTCTTCCAGTTCGTGCTTTGCTGGAAGCTCGTTCTGTATCTTAATTGGCATAATATTCCTCCGTTCTGTCAGCGCAATGCTTACAATAAGCAGATTAAGCATATAAAATTACAGCTATATACACGAAACCTGCTTTTCTTATGTGCTCACTATATTACAACATATCTTCTAATCCCGCAAGTGTGATAAATTCCTCTTCTGTTATAACTGGCACACCTAACTTTGCGGCTGTCTTATTCTTTGTCGACTGCGACATCGAATCATTATTGATAAGATATGATGTATTGCCTGTCACAGAACCTGTAACCTTTCCACCCATTCGCTCTATAAGCTCTTTTAATTCTTTGCGGTTTGCAAAGTGTGTCACATTTCCGGTTATTACAAATGTCTTTCCTGCAAGCTCTTCTGTTTCCTGTGACTCCTCTATCTCCTTAAGTCTTACCTCGCCTAGCAGTCTTATATATTCCTCTTTTTTCTTCTCATCTGCAAAATACCTGACAAACGCTTCAGCTATAACCTCACCAATTCCATTTATATCGGTAAGCTCCTGTGCTGTCACACTAAGCACTGCCTGTGGGTCGCCCTTTAACTTCTTTACGATAATCTTTGCTGTTGAAAGTCCAATATTATCAATTCCAAGACCATATAGCACTCTTACTAAGTCCGTGTCCTTTGCCTTTTCAACTGCCTCTATAAGATTGGCATAAGACTTTTCCCCAAAGCCCTCCATAGCTACTATCTCATCCTTAAACTTATCAAGATGGAATATATCTGTCTTATCCTTGATGAAACCCTTCTGTATGAACTTCTCAAGCGTTGCTTCTGACAGACCATCTATATTCAGTGCATCCCTTGATACAAGCAGTGCAAAGCTCTTAACGTGCTTTGCCTGACACTCTGGATTATCGCAGTAAAGTGTCTTGACATCATTAACTTCACTGATTCTTGTAGGCTGTCCACATACAGGACATACCTCTGGCACACTGATATTGCCGCTTTCTGTAAGATTAGCGGCTATCTGTGGAATAATCATATTAGCCTTAAATACTCTTATGTTATCACCAATTCCAAGCTTTAAGCCCTCCATAATACTGATATTATGGACACTCGCCCTCGATACCTTAGTACCCTCAAGTTCAACCGGGTCAAATATGGCAACAGGATTAATAAGGCCTGTTCTTGAGGCACTCCACTCTATCTGTCTTAAGACCGTATCTGCTGTTTCATCTGTCCACTTAAATGCCATTGCATTTCTTGGGAACTTGGCTGTTCTTCCAAGCGACTCACCATATGCAATATCATCATATATGATAACAAGACCATCTGATGGGAAGTCGTTATTTACAATAGTCTTCTCAAACCATGCTATTGTATCTATTATATTATCCCTGTCGACCATCTTATACTCAACTACCTCAAACCCCTGCTTTTTAAGCCACTCAAACTGGTATGCCCTTGAATTCTTAAAGTCAACATTATCTGCTGATACAAGTGCAAATGCAAAGAAATTAACATTACGCTCTTTAGTTATCTTGTTATTAAGCTGCCTTACAGAACCACTGCAAAGATTTCTTGGATTCTTGTACTTTGCATCCATTTCCGGAATTTCTTCATTAATCCTGTTAAAGTCAGAATAAGTTATAATAGCCTCACCTCTTAATACAAGCTTTCCCTTATATGGTATAGTAACCGGAACATTCTTAAATACTCTTGCATTATTCGTGATAATCTCGCCTATCTCGCCATTGCCCCTTGTTACTGCCTTGCTAAGCTTTCCATCCTCATATGTGAGCACTATTGTAAGTCCGTCAAGCTTCCACGATAAAACACCTTTCTGCTCCCCAAGCCAGTCTCTTAAAGCCTCCCTGTCCTTAGTCTTATCAAGACTAAGCATAGGAGAGTCATGTCTTTCCTTTGGAAGTTCACTTAATACCTCATAACCTACATTGACTGTAGGACTGTTAGAAAGCACACAGCCTGTTTCCTCTTCTAACTTCTTAAGTTCATCATACAAGGCATCATACTCATAATTAGACATTATCTCCTGTCCCTCTGAGTAATAGCTCTTTCCTGCTTTGTTCAGTAATTCTACTAATTCCTTAATTCTCTCTAACTTATCCATTATTTCGCTCCGTTATTTAATAATTTACTCTTTCATCATTACTCTCAACAATCCAGACTTATGTGCTGTAGCATCCCGCTTTGCACATTTATAGGCACCTAATCATTAATACATTAATCATTAGATCAAAGACTTTCATATAGTTTTTTCTTCTCAGCTCCTTCAACCAATCTGTACTCACCGCACTTAAGTCCGCCAAGCTCTATATTCATTATTCTTATTCTTGTAAGCTCTACGACCTTATAGCCAAGTTCCTGACACATTCTTCTTATCTGCCTGTTAAGTCCCTGTGTCAATATTATGCGAAATGTATCGCTGTTTATTCGGTTTATCTTACATGGCTTTGTCGTAACTTCTAATTCTTTAAGATATATGCCCTTAGACATGCTCTTTAAAAATATATCAGTTATATTTTTATTAACTTTTACTACATATTCCTTTTCATGTCCGTTAACTGACCTTAATATCTTATCAGTTATCTCACCATTATTGGTCAGAAGAATAAGACCATCTGAGTCCTTGTCAAGCCGTCCAACAGGATATATACGCTTATCATAGCCTATATAATCAACTATATTATTCTTTCCCTGATTATCAGTTGTTGTACACACTATTCCTCTTGGCTTGTTAAATGCCATAAGGATATCCTCTGGCTTTTCTTCACTTATCCTGCTGCCATCTATACATATTATACTGCTTTCATCCACCTGCTGTCCGCACTCTGCAACAACACCGTCCACAGTTATTCTGCCAGCCTCAAGCAGCCTGTCCGCCTCGCGGCGTGAACAGACCCCCTGTGCGCTCAGATATTTATTGATACGCATATCCGTATATTCCCCCTTCAGTCATATTAACGTTCTTTATTCATAGATAATAGTGTACCAAATAAATATAATAAAATCAAAAGTAAAATTATAAATATTGCCGTATCGGAAAAAATAGTGTATGATATATGTTATGTCTGTACATGTAGCTCAGTTGGATAGAGCGTTCGCCTCCGGAGCGAAAGGCCGTGGGTTCGACTCCCATCATGTACATTAAATGCATTTACATGCTAAGTTCCCCTGTTTCCCTGTCATATTCATATACTGTATATGACAACACTTCATCTACTGCAACACCTTCAGAATTCACATCCCTCACCATATTAATTAACTCCTGTTTATTAAACATTGCAAACTTAGGAAGAATTATAACCTCATGTATTGATGATGGTAATATGTAAAGATTGCTCCCTATCCTGTCTGCAAAATCCTTTAACATATTTTCATAAAGCATACACGCTGCACCGTTAATACGACAGTCATTCGTAAGTACATACAACTGGCAGCTTTCTATCTCCTCCTTTGTAATCCCCATATCAACTTTTCCATAATCCTCATAAGTTTCAAGCAACTGTGACATCTCAGTTATACTTGCCGGCAGAATACGCGCTGTGTTATTCATGGCAGCCCTGTATACATCATCCTCCCTGACATTCCAGTGTCCAAGATTGGAGTTATATATAAGCGCTGTCGTATTAGCCTCCGCACCCTTTTCAATCATGCAGTAAAACACCATCGCAAGGTCTAATATCTTCTTATGCGGAATAAGGCTTAACAGCTTTCTGTTGGCATTATAATTAATCAGCTTAAACACAATCTTATCCTTAATGCCTTCAAATGTCATAAAACTCTTTGTATCTATATCTATTCTGTCCTTGTTAAAAAGATACAGCTCCTTAATTCCTGCATATATACTTTCAAAAGACTTTCCCCTGCAGTACTGTTCATAATAACCATTAAGATATATGGTTGGTGAAATAGAGCTTCCCTTTTTTAATATAACAAGTCCGTCATATTCACAACCATTATTTTTGATGACATGCGTTACCTGCACACTTCCATCTTCACCTGCCACTGACTCTGACATCTTCTTTATCTTCTCAATAAATTCTGCATAACCCATAACATTAGAACATAACACTTTCTCCATAAGCTAATACAATCCTTTCAAACTTTGATAATTTTAATTAATACTTTTAATCAATAAACTTAATATGTAATTGTCTTAATCCCCCGGCCATGGGATATTGTAATAAAACTGGGAATACTGTGGCAGGATAACTGCCCTGATAATCGCATGCGATTAATGATTATAGCTCATCTGCTATCAGCAATATTATGTTACTATCTATAGCATTATTTGTCAATACTTTAGTTTTTATTGTATTTATCGATAAAAATGTTGTAAAAAGCCCTGCTTTTGTTGTATAAAGCAGGGTTTTTGTTGTAACATGACTATTATAGTTTATATTTATATTTAATTTTATGCGAATACGCATTTTAAAAACGCTAAAATAATACGATATAAGCCTATATATAAAGCTGAGTAGACACCTGTTAATCTCCAATTACCTTTTCACCTGAAAGCATCTTATCTAATATGTCAGCTAACGGCTCCATTGCATTCTTTACTTCCTCAAATGTGTTCGTCTGCGCTCCAGCCTCAATAAGCATTGATCGACCTCTCTCATGCAGGCAGTATCTGTACGCATTTATATATATTCTTCTTAAAAAACCCGGATAATACGCTTCTCCAAGAAGCTGCATCTGAAGGCTCATGGCAAGATTATCATCCCTATAAGGATTATACAGATACGCAATATCACCATTGACCTTACTGTAACTAAGCCCGTTAAAAAACATTACCTTGGCCATGCTCTTACCATCAACTTCTGTTACAAGATGTGTCGTATCGGCAACACCATCCCTGTGAAGGTCGATAACCACCTCTATTGTCGGGTTTTCTTCCAATATACGCGCTATTCCGTTTTCTGCATATGTATAAGCCTTGCTTCTGTCAAGCTTTCCGTCAACATAATCATACACGGTGGTGTCATGTATGACGTTATATCCATACTTATTTACAAGAAGCTCTGTAAGATAATCCCCGACACCGACTATAGTTGTTGAGGCATCCCCCTCAACTGTATCTGTGAAGCCTTCCTGCGAATGTGTGTGGAATATAAGTATCTTTGGCTTTCCGTCACTCTTATCTATCGAAAGATTTTTATCGATAAACTCCGCCGGTCTTAGCATATTCTCTGTAAGGTCTGTCACTGACGTAATTATATAAAAATGATTATGTACAAAACCATAATCTGAAAGCTCTGCCCTGCTATAAACTGTTCCTGTAATATCTTTTTTTGAAATAGCTGCCGATACCTGCGTGGAATTATCAGTATTTTTACTCTCCTGCTTAATTCCAGCTGATATATCTGTGCTGCCATTCTGCCCTGTATTACCATCTGTCTTTGCATCCTTTGTGACGGTTGTATCCTGCATAATTTCACCAGACTTATCTGTATCTGCATTATTTTCATTATAATCACAGCTATTGTCTGCAAGCATAATATAGTCATCATTATTCTTTGGAAGCATGGCACTCACCGGCACTGTCGTTTTTAACAGCTCATCAAACACTGTATCATTATTAAGCTTCTGCGGTTCACAATAATACGCAACCCCCGGCATAACCATATTCATACAGCCGTTTATGAACATTTCCTCAGCAAATGAAGCAAAGCCTACATTTCTTTCAAAAAATATTATAAACAGTACTATAGCTGCACTCATTACAATATATAATGGCCTGTACTTTGGTTTCATAATGCCTCCTGCCAATAACAATATATTTTAAAGCACCATATTAATAGCCTCTGATATAACTGTGCTTATATTCTGCACATCTGTATCTATCGCCTTCGGTGTAACATACATATCACTTATGCCCTCTTTATATATTTTCATAAAAAATGCGGACTTTTCCTCTGCTGTGAATTCTTTCATAAGCGGACTTACAAGGTCTATGGCTATAGTAAATGCATCTATGACCGTAGGTACACCAAGCGCAAGCACAGGAACTCCGATATTATCCTCATTAATCCCCTCTCTGTGATTACCAACTCCTGAACCCGGATTAATACCCCTGTCAGATAGCTGTATAGTCGTATTAAGCCTTGATATATCCCTTGCCGCAAGCGCATCTATAGCTATTATGGCAGACGGCTTTACCTGCTTTGCTATGCCCTTTATTATATCTGCCGTTTCAAGCCCTGTATCAGCCATAACTCCGGGAATAATAGCGCATATGCCACCACCCTCCCCACTTTCTATAAGAATGTGATGATTAACCATAAGTCCGTCAACAACAAGCGGGCCAAGAGAGTCGGACGTTATACAACGGTTTCCTAGTCCTGCTACAAGAAGTGTCATAGGCTCACATTTATCATCTGATATATTATCCTTTAGAAGTTTTTTAATATATTCAGACAATATATCCACAACTTTCTTCTTGTACATCTCACTTGCATTACTTATATTCTTTGCCTCTATCGTTATATAGGAGCCCTGTGGCTTTCCTATGGCATCTGCGCCTCTTTTATCAGTAATCTTTATCTCTGTCACCTTTATAGCTGTATCTGTATCATTAAATTCATTGACTACTATGCCCTTAAGCTTTCCGCTTTTCTTAGAAATGCTTTCGTTAAGCTCTACCGCAAGGTCAGTCCTTCCCATATCATAATCCATACTTATCCTGCCTCATCTATCTTAATTAATATCTATTCTATATTTCTTAATATCCAGTCTATATTGGGTAATTAAGTCCATATTATTGCATATATATCTGGAAACTTGTGTAAATATCCAATCTATATTTGATAATCCCGTTCTTCTTTAGTTATCTCATTCTTATATGCATATTTTTATATTATTACAATTAAGCATATTTTTCTTATCAGTACTCTTTCTTACTAATAAATATTTGTTTTTATGCATATGTTCATATAATCTGCTAATTCCTCTGACATTTATTTTTTATGAATATTTGTTGTTATGCGCCTGAAAAGTAAATCTCTGGCTTTCATCTACTTACTTTTTTTATACGCCCTTATATCATAATATGCATAATTGCCCCACTTATTCATACTCAATCTATTTTTTATTATATTTTTTGTAGATTTATGTTGACATATTCGTATTTGTACTATAAGATATATGAGTATGTTTACATTAGATCGTCCGTGTCCGGCTTTAATGCGAAACATTTAACTATGAATTTTATTAAAATTTGGAGGTGTACGGATTGGCTAACATTAAATCTGCTAAGAAGAGAGTAATAACAAGTCAGGTAAGAGCTGATAGAAACAAGGCTATTAAGTCTAGAGTTAAGACTTATGTAAAGAAGGTAGATGCTGCTGTTGCTGCTGGTGACAAGGCTGCTGCTGAGGCTGCTCTTCCTGTTGCTATAGCTGAGATTTCTAAGGCTGCTTCTAAGGGAATTTTCCACAAGAACACAGCAGCTAGAAAAGTATCTCGCATTACTAAAGCTGTTAACACTTTAGCTTAATTATTACAGGATATTATTTAAGGACAGGTGCATACCCTCGCACCTGTCCTTTTTTCTATAATAAAAGCTGTAGTTATCAATATTTAACTACAGCTTAATCTATTGTTCTTACCAAAAATATAGGTTCTAAACTTTACTTGAAGGCAAGTTTTAGAACCAAAAGATATTTCTTTTATAACCTATTTAATTTATAGTTGTTTATCATGACGAATACTTAATAATTATCATTTCAACTCCAAGCTTATCCTGAAGTCTTCCCTGCTTTACGCACTCCTCAACATCTGCACACTCTTTTAAAATTTCCTTTATCATATCTGTTGTAAAATACTTTGACTGCGACAGATACTTACCCGCAATAAAAGGCTGTACACCCATATATGATGAAGCCTCCCTGCTTGACATTCCTTTTGCCACGCAATCCTTTGCCTGTAGTATTCCATTAAACTGTCTTACTATCAGATAAAGAATAAGCATAGGTGACTCTTTTAATTCTAAGAGGTCATAATACAAATTCAGCGCCTTATCCCTGTTCTTACCCGCAACCGCCTCTATCATCTCAAATATACGGCTTGTCGTCTGCGTAGAGCATACTGCACTTATATCCTCCGGCATAACTGCCTCTTTTCCTTCACAATAGCTTATGAGCTTATCAACCTCATTCCTTATAAGCTCCATATTAGCCCCTGTCTTTTCAAGAAGCATATCACATGCCGCCTCAGCGACCTTAAAATGTTCCTTTGCAAGCATGCCTGCTATCCATTTTTTCAGCATCGCAGTTGTCTGGTAAGCCATTTCACATACATAACCAGCGCTATTTACTGCCTTATATACCTTATTCCTCTTATCTACATTCTTTTCAATGAATATGAGTACAATATAATCTGGAAGCTTCTTAATATAATCTGCAAGCGCATCATTGGCAGACTTAAAAAATGAGCTGTCACTCACTATAACAAGTCTTCTGTCGCTAAAAAACGGCATCGTTTCACACATGGCAATAACATCCTCCGCCCTAGTGCCATCTCCTTCAAAATAGCTGTAATTAATGGTGTCATCGCCTATTATTGCCTCTTTCATCCTGTCACGGTACTGTTTTTTCAGGTACTCTTCTTCTCCATATATAAGATATACCTTCTGATATTCACCCTTTTTAATATGTTCATTCAAAGTTTTCATAGATAATATTGTAACATTTTCTTATAATCCTTGTAAATATTATTCCTTATAAAGGATTGATAATTGAATTATAAACAAAGATTATAACCGCTTAGTTTCGCAGACTGGGGCGGTTATTTTCGTTTGCCGATTGTGTAAAATAAACTAACGACTGACACAATAACTTTTTATCTGCATATTCATACTATCAACCTTAACAATAACCGCCCCGCCCTCATCTGTTCTATAGCTGGCAGCGCCCAGAGCCTCTATTCTTTGCAGCATTTCCTTATGCGGATGCTTATACCTGTTATCTATGCCACACGATATCAGTGCCGCCGCAGGACTTATGTACTCAAGAAACTCTTCACTGCTTGAATACTTTGAGCCGTGATGTCCTGCCTTTAATATGCTTGTATTAAGCTTTCCGTTCCAGTCACTCATCATACACTGCTCCGCCTTTTTTCCTGCATCTCCCATCATCATCATTGAAAATCCGCCGTAACGCATCCGATATACCGCTGAAAAGTCATTAATATCCTCATAATCATAATCTGCACACGGATGCATACAGGTTACACTGAAATCACCGCCATTAACAAGCCTGTCACCAGCCTTTTTATAACTGAGACTTATTCCTGCATTTTCTATAGTATTAACCATTTCCATATAAGAAGCCACATTTTCCTTATTCTTTATATCAGGCATAACAATCTCTCCTATAACAAATGTATCATTGCACATATCTATAAGCTCTTTTATGCCATTAATATGATCAGCATCAGTATGACTGATTATAATATAGTCAATACGTTTAACTCCCATAGCCCTTAAAGCCGGATATATCCTGTATTTTCCAACATTTTTAATATCAGTGCTTCCTCCGTCAAAAAGGTAATTAACACCATTTACATCCCTTACATATATGCAGTCGCCCTGCCCTACATCTAGCATGCTGATATACAACCCATTATATGGAATATAATGCATATTAAGAGCTGCTGTCACAATCAATACAATCATAATAATATTTTTAATATATGCTTTCATATGCCTGCCCATATAATACCTAAAGCTGTCCGACTCCACTACAATACATGTATACAGAACAATCGCATATATAACTATCTGTACCACCTGCGGTCTTCCTGTAACATAAGACTTTCCATACGTCCCTGCAATATCACACACCAATCCATAAAACTTAAGAATATAGTCTGCCGCACCTGCAAAAAATACCGCTGCATTTATAGAAATTAATCCTGCTATCCCTGTTATTATGCCACTTATCATAACAACCGGCATAAGCGGTATGACTATGCAGTTAAGTATAATACTTATAAATGTGGTTTCATATGAATAATATAATACTGCTGGCAGCAGCGTAATCTGCACAGCTATGCAGCAGCTTAATGAATCATAAAGCATATATATAAGTTCATCTGCCAATGTCCGTTTTTTTCTATATTTTTTTGTGACTACAATAAGTGTCTTATCTTCGGATACGAATAGTGGAAATACAAGTGCTATGCCAAGTATAGCAAGAAATGACATAATATATGACATATTACACACTGAGTAAGGATTGGATAATAGCTGTAGCACTGATGCTATCGATAATGCTGTGAGCATATCATAAGTTCTTGCCCTAACGTCCGCAATAATGGCTATAACAAGCATACCAACCGCCCTTGCCGCTGACACTGGCGAACCTGTCATCATAAGATAGCATAATATGACAATAATACCTGCAACTGCTGATATGCTGCGGTCAAGCTTTTTCCTTAACAGCCTGTATACACTCATTCCAGCTATTGATATATGTAATCCGCTTATAGCAAGAAGATGTGACATACCGCTTTTCTGATACATTTCCTTTATGTCACCATCAAGCTCATACTTATCGCCCAAAACCATAGAATTCATGAGCTGACAGGCTTTCTCATCAAATACCACTCTGTATACATTTTTAATACGCTGCTTTAACCTGTATAACTGCGCCTTAAGGCTGTCAGAGTTTCCCTTAACCAATTCTATATTATCAGCGTTGCATTTGTACGGATAACCGCCTGATGTATAATACATATAGCTGTTAAAGTTACCGGGATTACGCTCCCTTTCAAAACGTTTCACAGTACCATATACAATGAGCTCGTCATCCACACATATATTGTCTGCTGCCTTGCTGTTGGCATATACAACTATCCCCATCGCATTAAGGCTGTTGCTTTTAAGATACAGCATTACATAGTCATTTTTATAAGCTATATTATCCACTGTACCACTAAAACTTTCATAATCATAAATCTTATCAAGACTCCAGCTTATATGCATAGCCTGTATTATTGTTATGGGATATAATATAAAAACAAGAAAATAAAAGACAGACACCATGTTTATGCGTATATAAAACATAACTGCGCCTAATAATATAATTCCAATAAAAAGTGTCAAAAGAATATATTCTGTAAGGCTAAACCCTGAATATTCCAGACACCACACAGATATCACCGCAGCCATAAGCTGTATTACAGCCACGGTGAATAAAGGTCTTTTCAATACTTAATTCCGTTCCTTTCCGGAACACATAACTTACCTTACCAAAGACTGGTTATACTTATATAGGCGGTCAAGGCTTATATTATCCTTGAATTCCTTTGAATAATCACCGTTGATAAATATCTTGACTGAATCTATATAATCAAGCGAACATAACGAATTCACTATAGAATATATCTCAACCTCTGATGCAACATTTACAAGTTCATCCGCAAATTCTTCACTGAGATTGACATAGCACACCTTATCTACTACAGATACACCAAGCAGCTTCACACCCTCCGGAAGAGAAGAATAACAATTCTGTGTTGTCGGTCCGCTTATAAGACGCTGGACTATCATTTTTTCCACCGACATATTTTTATTATATGCAAGTATTTCCTTAACCTTCACAAGACCAGTTCCATCCTCATCGGCATAGTACAACTGCACATTACGCCAGTTCATTTCACCTATATTGCTGTCAGACTCCGTAAAATCATTGCTTTTAAGAAGACCTATAATACTTCCATCTTCGTATTCAGCTTCCTTGCCATCAATATAAAAATGTACATAAACAATATCATCTATCTGAGTAACAATCTTAACAACTGCTGCCCTGAATAACAGCTCTGTCTGTGAATTCATCTGCTTATAAGTCGTTGTGTAATTAAGGTTTACCGTCTTTCCCTTCACATTAACCTCCAGAAGATTAACATTTTCAGGCTTTATGACATACTCATCCTTGCTTGATGACCTTATATTCATATCATCTAACAGTGCCTTTACTTTTTCTTCAACAGAAGCACTCTCGTCTATCTTACAGTCGCGTGCAATAAGCTTATCCCTTGAACTGTTCGTATAATATATAGTGTACTTTTTATCACTGCTGCCAGAAGAACATGCATTTACAGACACAATCATACTGACACATATCAATATACATATTATTCTTTTTGCAATCTTACTAAACATGCGCCTCTCCTGTTCTGTGTTACTAAACATGTCTTACTTTTCGTCTTCTTCAACATAATTAAGAGGTATTCTGAACGTAAATGTTGTTCCCATACCTTCCTCGCTATAAAGCTTTATCGTACCATGATGCATAAGTATGATATTCTTTACTATTGATAATCCTAGGCCTGTTCCGCCAGTTTCCCTTGATCTTGCCTTATCTACCCTGTAGAACCTCTCAAACACCTTACCCTGGCTGTCCTTAGGAATACCTATTCCTGAATCCTCAACCCTTACATAAAAAAACTGGTGATCCGCATTGAGCGATACATGTACCCAGCCATCCATATTATTATACTTAATTGCATTTTCAACAAGATTAGATATAACCTGTGTGAGCTTAACCTCATCAACCTGCGCAACAACCGGTCTGAAGCTCTCAAACAAAATCTCAATATTCTTCTTCTGTGCAAGAGGCTTAAGTCTTTTTAATACAAGCTCTAACAGCTCATTCATATTAACAGATGATATATTAAGCGTAGATGATGCCCTATCAAGCCTTACCATACACAACAGGTCTTCAATAATCTTATTCTCCCTGTCAATCTCACTTACAATATCCTCCATAAACTCCTTATACACTTCAACAGGTACATCCTCCTGCATATTAAGCGAATCTGCAAGCACCTTTATCGATGTTATAGGTGTCTTAAGCTCATGCGATACATTTGACACAAACTCCGACCTTGAAGAATCAAGCTCGCTGTTCTTATCCATTATACTGTTAAAATGTGTGGCAAAATCCTTAAGCTCAGTTGAGCCTTTCACCTCAACCCTCTTATCTATATAGCCAAAGTCCACATCCTCGACAACCTTTAAAGCCTTCTTATATCTTCTTATATAGAAGTATGAAAGAACTATTGAGCATACTATGATAAATGTAATAACAACAAACACTATCATATATATTCCCTCAAATGCATCTCCTGCAAGCACTCTTATGTCAGATATATCCAGACTCACCACCAGAACCGCGATAACACTGCCCTCATTATTGTATATAGGTGAAACAGCCTCTATATTGCCAACTTTACGGTTATACTCCGCAACAGCCTTTGAATTCTCATACACATTTATTACCTTTGAACTTACAATAGTCTTTCCGGTATCTACCGCATACGTATCAAGGCTTACCATATACTTTCTATCTACCACACGAATTCTTGCCTGATTAAGCGCAGAATAGTTCATAAGATTTTCATACATCCCATCATTCCTTGCATCCGAAAGGTCCTTGTAGTCTGTAAATTCAGCCGACATAAGCACCGCCTCATTACAGACATAGTCCTTTCTTGAATTAATGAGCGAACTGATATATGAATACTCTACTGCCGCAACCGCCGATACAGTAGATATGACTGCCAGCACCGATACCATCAATATTATCCTGAAACGTGCGCTAAACAGGCACTTACGGATACCACCTATAATCTTATCCAACTTAACTGGCTTATTATGTGTTCCCATATCATTATGTTTAAACATTAAAATAATAACCTACTCCCCACTTGGTATGAACATACTTAGGATCACTTGAATTATCCTCTATCTTTTCGCGCAGACGTCTTATATGGACATCCACTGTTCTTCCATCGCCCGGATAATCAGCTCCCCATACTGTCTTTAACAATGTATCCCTGCTGTATACCCTGTTAGGGTTAAAAGCAAGAAGCTCAAGCAGGTCAAATTCTTTGGCTGTAAGATATATTTCCTTGCCCTTGATAAAAAGACTTCTGCTGTCGCAGTCTATCTTCATATCTCCAATAACTAAAACATTGCTCTTAACTGCCTCTTTTTCCTTATTGCTGTTATTTCTTCTTAATATGGCCTTCATTCTTGCCTTTACTTCAAGAATATTAAATGGTTTTGTAATATAGTCATCTGCACCATATTCAAGCCCCATAATCTTATCCATATCATCACCTTTAGCAGTAAGCATAATAATAGGCACATTAGAGAATTCCCTTATCTGCTGGCATACCTCAAGACCATTCATCTTTGGAAGCATAATATCTAAAAGAATTATATCGTAATCGTTGTTCTTAGCCATATTTAACGCCTCTTCTCCGTCATATGCGCAGTCAACAACGCTATAATCCTGTATAAGACTAAACTTTATACCTTTAACAATCATCTTTTCATCATCTACAACTAATACCTTACCAGCCATATCTGTAATTACTCCTTGCTTAAACACATATATAATCTTTAATCTTACTGAATGTGCTCTCCTTAATTCCCGGCACATTCTTAATGTCCTCTATACTTTTAAAGCTGCCATGCTTACTGCGGTAGCTTATTATATCCTCTGCCCTTGAGTCTCCTATACCTGAAAGCGCAACAAGCTGTTCCTTTGTGGCAGTATTAATATTAATAAGACTGCCTCCTGACTTCTCACCGCCAGCATAGGAAGCCTCGTCTGATACGGTATCTGAATAACTGTCAGCACTATACTCCTCACCTATGCGTGGAATATATATCTTATCGCCATCTGATACTTTCCGTACAGGATTAATCCTGCCTACATCGGCTTCGTCAGTATAACCGCCACACTGCCCGACAGCCTCATATACCCTTAAACCCTCCGTACACTCCACAACTCCCGGACTTTCTACTTCACCATATATATACACATAAATGAGCCCTTTATCCTCAATATCCTGACTAAGACCTGCAGCAGTCTGTGAGGTATCTTTGGTATACAACTCTTCCTGTGTGGATGAAGTGTCTGTCGCCTGATTGTTGTCAAAAGAATATATATCATCACTGCCAGCCATATTTTTATGCTTTGAACCATAGTATAAAAGCCCGCACACAAGTATGATGATAGTTATCACAGCATACTTTGTATATATTCTATATTTATTAAATATCTTAACTATATCCATGTATACTCCTTATAACTTTAAACATTAATTATAAGGTCCCTTCGCATACATATTTATTGTACCTAATAAAACTCAATAATACAAGTCAAACCTTAAATAATTAACTTATATTATTTACAGTATTTTTATATTTTGGTAAAATGTAACCAATTACTAAACAGGGGGTTAATATTTTGAATTCGCTTAACGACAATTCTACTAATACATCCAGAAAACATAAAAGGCATTTTACCCTTTTTGACAAAACAGATTCCAGTATTCCTGGCGGTGGAATAACATATATAATAGCATTTGTCATTCCACTTATTATAATGACTGCACTGTATATTGCAAGAGAAATATATCCTTTTGGCAACAACTGTTATCTGCGCTCAGATATGTATCACCAGTATGCGCCTTTCTTTTCCGAACTTTGGAACAAGCTAAGACACGGAGAAAGCCTGACTTATAGCTGGGATATCGGTATGGGAACTAACTTTACCGCGCTGTATGCCTACTATCTTGCAAGTCCCTCCAACTGGTTTATAGTGCTTTTCCCACAGAAGTATATGATTGAGATTATGAATGTAATCATCATATTAAAGCTGTGCTTAAGCAGCCTTACATTTACTTATTATATATCAAAGCACTTCAACACCAGAAAATGTACTATAGCACTCTTTGGAATGTTTTATGCTCTGTCCGGCTTTGTGGCTGCCTATAGCTGGAACATTATGTGGCTTGACTGCCTTGTATTACTTCCACTCATTATACTTGGACTTGAAAGGCTTGTTAATGAAAACCGTTGTTTTCTTTACTGTATAACACTTGGATTATGTATATACACCAACTACTATATCGCCATTATGGTATGTATATCAGTTGTTTTATACTTTATCGTGCTTATGGCTGCTTACAAAGGAACAAGAAGGCCTGTAATATATGTAAAGAAGTTCCTAAACTTTGCCATATATTCACTTCTTGCAGGCGGACTTGCAGCGTGCCTGTTACTTCCTGAGTTTTATGCATTTACACTTTCAGCTTCAAACAACATTGAGTTTCCTAAGAAGCTGTCACTGTACTTCAGTATACTGAATATTGTTACAAGACATCTTATAAATGTGCCTGTCCACTTAGGACTTGATCACTACCCTAACATATACTGCTCAGTTGCCGTACTGCTGCTCTTTCCACTTTATGTTATGGATAAAAAGGTGGACCTTCGTGAAAAGATAGGAAAATCAGCACTTGTACTGATATTCCTTACAGCATTTAACCTTAATATACCTAACTTTATATGGCATGGCTTCCACTTTCCTAACAGCCTTCCATGCAGACAGTCCTTTATATATGTATTCTTCCTGCTCACTATGTGTTACGAGGCATTAAGTCATTTAAAGAGCATGACTACAAAGCAGCTTGGAGGTGCTTTATGGATAGCCATCGGTATTCTGTTATTTATAGAGCAGGTATTTACGGTAGATGAAACTTATGACTTTACGATAGTATATATAAGTGGTGCCTTTATCCTTGTATATGCACTTATTATGCTTATACATTTAAAGCATGAATTTAAAGTTCCTGTCATAATTTTCATAGCATTTTCGCTGTGCATTATAGAATGTACCATCAATATGGACTCAACAGGAATTGGGACTACAAGCCGTTCCTCTTACCTTCTTGATTATGATGCGGTTAAGACGGTTACCCAGACAGTTGCCGATGATGACTCATCTTTCTACCGTATGGACAAGAAGTTTGGAAGCCGTTCTAACAATGACGGTGCATGGCACAATTACCATAGCATATCAACATTTTCATCGACATCCAATGGTGCCATGGAGAAGTTCTTCGGTGAACTAGGCTTTGAACACTCATTTAATGCTTACAAGTACAATGGTGCTACACTTGTCACTGAAAGCCTTTTTTCTGTAAAGTATGCCATATCTAACCGCATACTCACAGAAAGCCCGCTCCGCTCATACTATACGGGCAGTGACGGCGAATTTATTTACAAGAATAACTATACTCTTCCTATCGGTTTTATGACTTACAATGACCCTTATGGATGGGAGGCTGACAGTGCCAATGATGCAGGTATAGAGAACCAGAACTCACTTATTAAGAACCTTACCGGCATATCCAATGTATTTACTCTTACTTATGAGAATGCTACCGATGCAAGCTTTGAGGTCAAGCCTGTCAAAGCCGGACACCTGTATATGATTGTAAGAAACACTTCCTGCGATACGGTTACAGCAACTATCAACAGTTCAGAGTATACTTATAAGGACTTAAAGAAAGGCGGAACTATAATCGACCTTGGATATGCAACACCTGATGATATTATTGTGATATCCGGCGATACATCTATGAATGCAAGTGTATACACTCTTGAGTCTTCACGCTTCATAGAAGCCTTTAATATACTTAACAATAATTCACTTAATGTATCAGAGTTCACTAACAATAAAATAACTGGTACTGTAAATGCAAGCAAGGACGCAACTCTTATATGCTCAATTCCTTATGATAATGGCTGGTCTGTATACATTGATGGAAAAAAAGCAGAAACTAATGACATATATGGTGCGCTCATAAGTGTAAATGTTCCAGCCGGTGATCACACTGTAACATTAAAATATATGCCTGTTAACTTCATTTTAGGTTGCATAATCACTTCATTATGCATTATTATATTGATTGGCATATATACTTTCAAAAAAATGTGCCGTATGAATGTTATTAAAACATCTGGCTGGCCGGTATTAATTCAGGAACTGATTGATGAAAAGGATGTCGTCCTGACAATTCACCTTGACAATTTCAGTCTTGATGAACTTGACGACTTTGATAATCTTGACAGTGATGAGAGTAATAATGCTGATTAAACTTACGATATAATGCTGCATATATGCATTTATATTATATGATGTTATATGTATGCCACAGAATTGTGCTGCATACAGGAAAGAGGTAAAAGATGAAACTTTGGGGCGGACGCTTCACTAAGGAAACTAATGAACTTGTAAACAACTTTAATGCTTCTATCTCATTTGATCAGAAGTTCTATAAGCAGGATATTCAGGGAAGTATCGCACATGCTACTATGCTTGCTGCTCAGGGTATCATATCAGAGGATGAAGGAAAGCAGATTACTGACGGATTAAAGGATATCCTTTCTGATATAGAGTCAGGAAAGCTTGAGATTACAGATGAGTATGAAGATATCCATACATTTATGGAGGCAACTCTTATTGAGCGTATCGGTGATGCCGGAAAGAAGCTTCACACAGGAAGAAGCCGTAACGACCAGGTTGCACTTGATATGCGACTTTACACACGCGATGAGGTAAAGAATGTTGACGAAGAAGTAAGAGAACTTATGGAAGTTATCTTAAGAATAATCAAGGAAAATGTTGAAACTTATATGCCGGGCTTTACTCACCTCCAGAAGGCACAGCCTGTAACTGTTGCTCATCATTTCTCAGCTTATTTTGAAATGTTCAGACGTGACAGAAGCAGACTTTCTGATATATATAACAGAATGAACTACTGCCCTCTCGGTGCTGGCGCGCTTGCCGGAACAACTTACCCACTTAACAGGGAAATGACAGCAGAACTTCTTGGTTTTGCAGGACCTACCCTCAACAGTATGGACTCTGTATCTGACAGGGATTATGTCATTGAATTCTTAAGTGCCCTCTCTACTATTATGATGCACTTAAGCAGATTTTCTGAGGAAATATGTATATGGAACTCTAATGAATACAAGTTCATCGAGTTAGATGACGCTTTCAGTACAGGTTCAAGCATTATGCCACAGAAGAAAAACCCTGATATAGCTGAGCTCGTACGTGGTAAGACAGGCCGTGTATACGGTGCTCTTATGAGTATTCTTACAACTATGAAGGGAATTCCTCTTGCATACAATAAGGATATGCAGGAAGACAAAGAGCTTACTTTCGATGCTATCGACACTGTTAAAGGCTGCGTAAGCTTATTCAAGGGAATGATTGATACTATGAAGTTCAACGATGCCCGCATGGAGGATTCTGCAAAGAAGGGCTTTACAAATGCTACTGATGCTGCTGATTATCTTGTTAAGAAGGGAGTTCCTTTCAGAGATGCCCATGGTATCGTAGGTCAGCTTGTTCTTATGTGCATTGACAAGGGAATTGCTCTTGACGACCTTTCACTTGATGAATACAAGAAGATAAGCCCAGTCTTTGAAGAAGACGTATACGAAGCCATCAGTCTTAAGACATGTGTTGAAAAACGTCTTACACTTGGCGCCCCTGGTCCTGAGGTTATGAATAAGGTTATTGCTTTGTATGATGAGTATATGGAGAAAAATCAGAAGTTGTAATTGGTTATTATTATATGTTATGAATATATAAATAATACTTGTTAAATATTTTGCATTGTGTGTTATGCATAACTAATTTTTTGTTATATAGTACTCTGGCTATTAATAATATTTCGATTATGCTGGTAAATTACAACTAGATTTTTATTTAAGTATCAAGACGGGAGATTAATAAAACAGGTTCTAAATTTACTTTTTTGTGAAAGGTAAATTTAGAACCTTTATTAGTTATGATTTTATATGCTTTTTATTTTTTTGCCTCTTTGCTTATAGCTATAAGCTTGCCTTGAAAAGCCAATAACCTTTTCCAACACACTACTCCTGCAATGCATCCAAATATCCAATAAGTCTTTTCTGCTGTGCCGTACTTAGCTTCTGATAAAACTCTATAAGTGTTCCAATCTCTGTTTCCTTGCCTATCACATATGTATCGCGCTCCCTGCTTCTCTTTCCAGTATGCTCCGCACCAGAAAGCAAATCATATGGTGATACCTCAAGCACTTCACATATTATAAGTATCTTATCACTCACAGGATTAGTCCTTTTTTTCTTCCAGTCACTTATAGAACTTTCTGCTATCCCTTTCGGTACTCCCGTCTATTTTCGCTTTGCTGTTGTTCTCTTGTTTATGTATTAAGTATAAAGGGGGATTCTTTAATATATGACGGCTTTTCTTTAAGTTTTTTCTTGAAATTATCACTTTTTTTCTTTTCATAATAAAGGAATACCTTGACTTTTCTTTATATCAGCTGTATTCTTATATTTAAAGGAGGAATGTATATGGGTAACGCACAAAAAATTAAAATGGCATTAGCATATAAGGGTATGAGTGAATCTGAACTTGCAAAAGCTTTAGGTAAAACACCGCAATCATTCAACCAAAGAATGAAAACTGATAAATTCTCGATTGATGAATTGAACACAATAGCAGAAGTTCTCGGTGGTTCTTATGAATTCAATTTTACTTTTCCAGATGGAACAAAAATATAAATAATGATGTTGCGTTCTCAGAACTCAGAACATTAACTACAAATAAGCATTATACAGAAAGGAAGTGTATATTATGCCAGCATTACAATCACAACTAGAACTAATTACTCTGGATCAGTACGAGGCTCTTCCAGAAGACAAAAGAGCAGAAGTTTTTGATGGTATTATCTATGATATGGCAAGTCCTTCACAGATACATCAAACCATCCTTACAGAATTACTTGTTATTATTAGAAACTATATCAAATCTAAAAATGGAAGCTGCTCTGTATTTCCTGCCCCATTTGATGTCAAGCTGTCTGATAAACCACTTACAATTGTTCAGCCAGATATAATGGTTATCTGTGATAAAGATAAACTAGATGGAAAAAGATGCAATGGTGCTCCTGATTTCATTATTGAAATTGTTTCTCCTGGTAACCCTTCAGATGATTATATCCGTAAGCTATACTACTACAAAAATTATGGAGTGCGTGAATACTGGATTGTAGATCCAAAGAGAAAAACTATCTCAGTAAACTATTTTGAGGGTAATATCATAAGTGTTCAATATCCGTTTGATTCCATTATCAAAGTTAATATCTATGAGGATTTATTCATCAATTTCTCAGAGATTGCCAATATGCTGAACATCTAATTCTTGCCAGAGCAGGATTTAGAGTATAATGCTCCAACTGTCCTAATCTTACATCTAAATCTGAAGAATTACACTCCGGTGGATTATGTAGCACTTACAACTAAAATAAACGATTATAAGCTTGTTATAATCGTTTATTACATATAATTAATATAGTTTAATTGTAGCATTTAATAATGAATACCGCAAGTTATCCATTATAATGTAAATCACACTTTCGTCACAATAATAATTCCAGTTCCTTCCACACTAACAACCTTCTCCCCAGCTGTCACGAAGAAACTATCTCCTGCCTTATAATCCATAACATTATCACCGACAGCTATCTTACCACATCCTTCAATGACAATAATACTCCTGAATGACATAGCATCAACCACAATATTAACCTTGCCCAAATTTTCACCAGCATTATTGCTTGCATTATTACCCACAGCACTGGTTACATCATCCATATTGTTACTATCCTGACATTCAACACTGCCCAGCACATACTTATAACATTCAAAATACTTACAGCTTACAAGAATCTCCGCTCCCTCTGGTACATCCTTACTATCGCTGACGAAAGGCTCATATTTCTTCACATCAACCACATCTATAGCCTTGTCCACATGAAGCTCTCTCTTATTGCCGAACTTATCCTTCCTATCATAATCATACATCCTGTACGTACAGTTAGAATTCTGCTGAATCTCACATATAAGAATGCCAGCTCCTATCGCATGAATAGTTCCTGCCTTGACCATAACGCAGTCGCCCTTATGCACTTCTATCTTATTAAGTATCTCTGTTATGGTATTATCTTCTATTCGTCTTCTTATCTCTTCCTTATCCGTATCCTGCTTAAGTCCGCAGTACAGATATGCTCCCGGCTCACAGTCAACCACATACCACATCTCATTCTTGCCGAATTCATTCTCATTCTCAAGCGCATAATCATCATCCGGATGAATCTGGATTGACAATGCATTCTTCGCATCTATGAACTTGATAAGCACAGGGAATCTGTCAAGTGAACTGCTCTTCCAGCCGACAACACGCTCCCCGAACCTTTCTATGAACTCTCCGAAGTACATCCCTGCAAATGCTCCAGTTGCTATAACAGACTGTCCATCCGGATGTGCTGATAACTCCCAGCTCTCACCTATGACATCATAATCGCATTTCTTGCCAAATACTGTACGCAGCTTCGTTCCACCCCACAGATTATCCTTGAATGCTGGTTCAAGCTTCATGATATCAGGTATATTCACCAGGGAACTGCTCTCATCAACATTGACAAAATCAGTATCCTTCTTACGCTCGAACTCAGCTTCGCTCATAATCTCACCAATACCTGTCTCAATGATTACCACATTCGAATCGGTAAGATTAGATACCCTGTGTGCAACACCTGTAGGTACACTCACCGTATCATTCTTTACGTACTCCTTTACCTCACTGCCTATCTGGATAGTTGCCACACCTTCCACGATAGTCCAGCTCTCCATCCTGTGTTCATGCTTGTGAAGCTTCATGCTCATCTTAGGATATATCGTAACCTTCTTGACCTTGTAATGCTCTGTGGATGTAAGAATCTCATGCATTCCCCACTGTCTGAACATTATCCTTGAATTATCGAAATAAGAACGGTATTCATCTGAATATTCCTTTGCAATAACCTTGATATCGTCTATATGCTCCCTGTCAGATATATAAGTGGCATCATCCGTGTTGACTACCGCGATATCCTTCACATTATTGGCAACCACCAGATGTCTGCCAGCCGTATTAAGAAGAAGCACATCATCACATTCATTGCTTATAATGTTATTCTTGTATGCTCCCCTGCCTGATTCTGCAACATCGTATACATCATCCACATCCTTATAGCTGAAATCAGCCTCAACAGATATGACATTGTCCATCCTTGCAAACAGTTCTGCCTGCATACGGTAATGCGGAAACTGCTCCATGATATTCTCCGGAACAACTATGTTACGTCTGACAGTCTTGAGTCTTCGTCTTGCTTTCTTCTTAAGTGTACATACATCCGGGAACAGCTTCTGCAGTGACCTGTTAAATGTTCCCACCATGCACACATATATACCTGCATGGTCATCCACGTCCACGCTCAAATCCCTGACAATATTAGCAATCTTTCCTTCCCTTGCTGTCTCTTTCGCCCTGATAACAGAATCCTTGTAGCTTCCATCTTCTATGATAAGGTCTGATACAGTTGCCATCATTATATCAGAAGCATTAAGAAATGCTGATGCAAGAGAAACTGCTGCAAATGTGCCACAGTTCTTACTTTCGTATATTATCCTGTACCTTAACCCCTGGAATGCCTTAAGCTGTGATTCCATGATTTCTTTGTAATTCTCATTAGTTACGATAATGAATTCATCAGCAAAAGGAAGATTACGTACTATTGTATCCTGAAGCAGTGAACGTCCTTCACATATGTTTAAGAACTGCTTGGGATAGTTTTTTCTTGAAAGTGGCCAAAGGGTGTTGCCTATGCCACCGGCTAGTATTATACATTTCATAATTCAATAACAATCTCCATTAATTAACATATAAATATTATCTTAAAATATTATATTTTTTCCATATTTCTCCAATATTCAAGGGTTTCTTTAAGTGTTTCATCTAATGATATAAGTGGTTCCCAGCCAACTTCTTCTCTTATCTTACTTATATCTGGTTCGATTATAGGTACATCTACCGGACGAAGCTTCTTCTCATCCACTTTAACCTCTATCTTTCGGTCAGACATTGATACTATTTCTTTGAGTATATCTTCTATAGCTACTGCATGTCCTCTTCCAACATTGTAAGTTTCTCCTCTCTTGCCGCCCTTGACAAGAAGTGCATATGCCTTTACAACATCCCTTACATCTGTGAAATCACGCTTTGCACTTAAATTTCCTACATATATAACCGGTTCCTGTTTACCCTTTTCTATATCAGCTACCTGCTTGCAGAAATCTGCTACTACAAACATTGGTGTCTGGTTAGGTCCTATATGGTTGAATGCCCTTACCATCATGATATCAAGTCCATATGCATCAGAATATATTCTTCCTAACATATTCTGGCAGGACTTGGTTGCAGCATAGATATTGCCCGGTCTTAACACATTATCCTCTATGATAGGACATTCATTCTTCTTAATATGTCCGTATTCCTCACCTGATCCTATAAGCAGTACCCTTGGCTTCTTATCTGCTTCCTTTATTGCCTCTAACAGGTTGACACAGCCTTTAATGTTTACATCAACTGTAAGTATCGGATTCTTCCATGAGTATGCAACTGATGACTGTGCTGCAAGATGGAACAGATAGTCCGGCTGTTCTTCCTTAAGTAATTCTGATATCTGGTCTTTATCAAGTATATCAAGATTCTTAACAACAGCTGAATCCATGGTAAGTGTTTCTTTCTCTGTCTTGGTAACTGTCACTTCATATCCAAGATCCCCAGTCAGGTGTCTTACAAGATATGGTCCGACGAATCCACCCCCGCCAACTACTAATGCTTTCATTAACTACCTCTCTTCTATTTCACTTAATTATGATTTTGAATATTACAATATATTTAATTTTACAATCAATTCAACTTTTAAAAATCAATAATAAATCATTAACATCTCCACAATAATTATGACTCATAATCACATGTATGAAATTTCGTAAATTGGTTTCTTACGATAGACCATGACTTCTTTGAAAAATGTTAAATGCCTAAAGTCTTCTTTTTAGATTAGGATTCAATGTTTCTTGAGGCTTATAACAATCAGATTTCAACGCAGAAATTGTTGATTTTCTTCAGTTAATTCCAGATAATATTATGGTACATGATTTCACTATAAAATTGTTCCATGAATACATATGTATGTATAATCTAAGTAAAAACAAATTTTAGTATTTGCATTGCAATTTCTAGTTAAGAAATTATTTATAAATAATTTCAGATTACCATACCCTTTCCAATCATAATGTAAACATCATTGAATAGAATAAAGTTCTTCTGCATTACGCCTTGGCGAAATAGGGACATTAACAATTTGGGTTTCATCAAGATTATAAATAGCAACTATTGAAACAATTTCTTCTGTTTTCCCTATTTTTACTAAGTTTCTTAATTTATTATCATCTTTTTCTGAAAAATATCCATTTAATATGCAAGAAAAAATACCTTTCGTCTCTAATGCATAGCATAAATTCATTGTAAATAAGCCTGCATCAAATATTGGCAACTTAAATTCTCTTGTCTCATACAGTGAAAGATCTGCTGTGATAACAGAAACAACACTGCAATTTATTAAAAAGCCCTTGCTTCCTCTTTGTAATTTTTCAATTTCAGAATAAATACTTTTTTCATTCACAAAACGTACACGAACTGCCTGCCTATTACAGGCACTCGGTGCAAATTTAGCAATATTAATAACTTCTTCTAAAAGTTTCTCATCTATACTTTTACATGGTAAATCAAATATTCTTACGCTAGATCTCATATGTTCAAATGTTTCAAAATCAAATTCTTTTACTTTTTGCTTTACTTTACTTATATTTATAGATTTCACACCACATTTGCAATCATTTTTCCTTAGATTTTTATACCAATTTTCAATCTGTTCTATTGGAATATAATTGCAATCATCAAATCCATACTCTTTATTACGTACATGATATTGAACAATTAACGAAACTGCATTATAAAATGCAAAATCATCAATATTATCATATTTAACATATCGTAAAAGATGTTCGCACAATTGAATTACATTTTGCTTTCCAAATCCTGGACGATAATCATTATGACTCAAACCTTTTTCAATAACATGTGATTCGACTATTATTCTCAATCTCAAATATTCTGAACTTTCATTTGTCTTAAGTGCACATGAGTTGTTCAAAAATCTTTTTTCATATTCAGCTATTAAATTTTTTGCATTTTTTTTTGCTTTTGCATAACAAATAATCCGACCAAGATGCGTACTTTTAATAATCTCTTTAATCATATTCAAATCCTTTTTCATCTCCAATTTTAATAAAAATGCCAATGTTGTTTTCCTGGCAATTCATATTTCAAATAATGATTTCTTTCTCCTATTCTTTTAGCTGGTAATCCCGCGTATATACCATAAGCCTCGCATTCTTTTGTTGCAACTGCTCTAGAAGCCAATACTACTCCTTTTCTAATAGCTACTCCAGGAAGTATTGTTGAATCTGAACATATCCATGCTCTATCTTCAACTGTTACAGGTTGTGAATTTTTTTCTAACACTCTGAATAAAGAATCATTAACATCATGTTCTTGTGTCCATATATGAACCCCTGTGCCAAAAACCACGTTATCTCCAATATATATAGAACTTCTACCGTCCAGGATACAATTAGCCTGAATAACACATTTTTTCAAATGAATGTTCCAAGGAGAGCGAAACTCACATCCACCACTTATACATGTATTTCTCTCTATATCCATTAAAAATATAAATTTATAAAAAAAATTTCTAACGTGACTGCTCGGTATACGTCCTACCATCAAACAGCAATAATGCATCCAACCATATGTATAATGATAAGATATATTAAATACTCCCCTAAAAAATCTAAACACTAAATTAGTACTTTTTCCTTGTTCTTGTTTTCTTTGGACAAAACAATAAAATCTTAAAAAAACTGTGTTAAATGCTAATGCAATTCCTAATACAACTAATATTTTCATACGTTATAACTCCAATGCATTTTTTAAATATTCTATTGACTTTTCTTTTAAATTACCTAATTTTTTTCTTACATCCAAATAATTGATTTTGTCACGATTAACGTATAAATCAACCGATTCTTTAGGCAATAAAAATCTTCTATTAACCCCTACATCATCTAATAAACTTTCTATTTTAGCCCTTTTGTCTTCTCTGCTAACCATAATCAAATTCTTACTATTTTTTAATGCAAAAACTGTTCCGTGAAATGAATCTGTAAAAACATACGTTGCAAACTTAAAAGAAACTACCCATTGTTCAAAACTTGCATCCTCTATAGATACATCTGCCCAAACACAATATCTACCAACTGATATTATTGACAATCTATGATTATTTGCAAACTTTCTAATTTCAGCTGCATATTCATTCCATTCAGAAAATGAATACACTAAAATATAATCTTGATATTTCCAATCAAATTCTATTTCATTAAAATCATATAAAATTGTTGGATCACAAGTAATTAGCGGTTTTTTATTAATATTTTTTTCTAAAAGTGCTTGCGTATTATAATCTCTCACTGATATTTTTTTAAATGATTTTAATGATTCAACTTCTTTATCAGAAAGAACGAAATCTGGCGATAAATTTTCACAACTAGGCGAATATGCTATTTTAACTAAATTTATACCAACCCCCATATACAACGGATCATAAAATGGATGGTTTATGTTAAAAATTGCATCACTACCTAATATTATTACATCCAAATTTAACGAATTAATAGCTTCTGCTCCTGCTACCCTTTTAGTAAGATTGTAAAGGTAATTCGTATTTGATAAAATTTTATTTTTCTTTATACACCTATAAAACCTAAATGGATGAAATTTAATATGTGTATAATCATAATTCATTTTCTTATTTACACGTTTATAATTTTTATGTCGATAATCTATCATAAACACATCAACTCCAAACGATTTAAGTACTTGCTGAAGTGCATAAGATTGAGCCTTTGCTCCATAATTTGAGCCATAAAACCATGTAAGAATTCCTATTTTCATTTTTTCTCCTACCATCACATAATGCTGATTCATAAAACTTCCTAATTTATATCAATATTGTCAGGACAGACAATACTCTTCTGCCCTGACTATATATCCGGTTATTAATTATTAGCTGCCTCTTTCTTTACAAGCTCAAGATCATTCTTAACCATTCTCTCTACTAATTCCTGGAATGATATCTCTCTCTTCCATCCAAGCTTTGACTCTGCCTTAGCTGGATTACCGATAAGAAGCTCTACCTCTGCTGGTCTGAAGAACTGTGGATTAACCTTAAGTACTACCTTGCCTGTTGCTTTATCTTTAGCTATTTCGTTAACACCCTCACCTTCGAATTCAACATCAATTCCTGCTGCTGCGAATGCTGTCTGTGCAAACTCTCTTACTGTTCTTGTCTCATTAGTTGCGATAACATAATCATCTGGTTCTTCCTGCTGTAAAAGTAACCACATAGCTCTGACATAATCCTTTGAATGTCCCCAGTCTCTCTTGGCATCAAGATTACCAAGTTCGACGTGATCCTGAAGTCCTAACTTGATTCGTGCTACTGCATTAGTTATCTTTCTTGTAACGAATTCCTTTCCTCTTCTTTCTGACTCATGATTGAAAAGAATTCCTGAACAAGCATACATATTGTAGCTCTCTCTGTAATTCTTAGTAATCCAGTGTCCATATAACTTGGCTACTCCGTATGGACTTCTTGGATAGAATGGTGTTTCCTCTGTCTGTGGTATAGCCTGTACCTTACCAAACATTTCTGATGTAGATGCCTGATAGAAGCGGCACTCTGGCTTAACAATTCTTATAGCCTCAAGCATGTTAGTAACACCGATAGCATCTATATCTGCTGTTGTACATGGTGTATCCCATGATGTTGCTACGAATGACTGTGCAGCAAGATTATACACTTCATCTGCCTGTGATATTCTCATTGCAGATATAAGTGATACTATATCCTGCATATCTGCATAGATGAAATGAATCTTATCCTTTATATGGTCTACATTACCATAATCAACAACACTCTTTCTTCTCATAAGACCATATACGTTATAGCCCTTTTCAAGAAGAAGTTCTGCTAAATATGAACCATCCTGTCCTGTAATACCTGTAATTAATGCGTTTTTCATAATTATATTCTCCTTTTTATTTATAATTTAATTAATATTTACAAAGCATCTTAGTCCACATAAATGTGGTATTTTTAGCTAAATATAAAATTTTCTTACAGCTTGTGATATAATAATTATAATTAACCTTATAATTATAACTCTTTTATCTATTTTCAATATTTTCCTATCTTCATACACAATTAATACAATAAACATCTAATTAGCTAACCCAAACTATAATTTCATATAATATAAATAATACAAATTTTTATGTATCAAAAAATAAGCTCTATAAATTTACTCATTTATATCTCTTTTTGTTATTTTACTTACTATTATTTTATTTATATATTTAATTTCTTTACTCTGTATATTCAAAATTAAATAACATAATATATCAATTATTAATGTAATAATAAATCTACAAAGTAATACTGTAAACGAATATCCTTTTATTAATAGTGTAACTTGATTTACAATAATAAATGTTAACACTGCTTTAACATTCAATGAAATAAACATTTTTACAAATTCTTTTTTATAACTTTTCTCTATAAATAAATATTTAAAAATTATATGAACAATTCCTGGAATGCTAACAGTCAAAGTACTTACAATTGATGATATAATAACTCCACTTAATCCTATAATATTAACTAATATGATATTTATTGTTAAATTAACAACAGCTGATATGATATATATAAATTTCCCATGCCACCATATTCCTGCAGCTTCTTGATAAACTGTCAAGAGTCCATATAATTTAGTTACAAAAAAGAATACAACCAGCAAATATGGAATATAATCTGGTAAAAGATTATCATTTCCCGCCCATAAATATTCAAATATTTGATACAACGAAATACAAAATGAGCATGCGAATATAGTAAGCCATATATAAATACTATATATTTTTTTAAATTCATTCCAATTTTGTTCTAATTGCCTAGTCACCAATCTATTTCCTATAATTGGACGTATCGTATTATGTATTACCGCAAACAATGAAATCAAAACTGAAATTACATAATAATAATTCTGATATTTTCCTAAAATTGTTAATCCAAGGAATGCAGAAATCACAATATTATCAGCTGATAAATAAATTGTTGAACCTATTTTTGAACAAAAAGCCCCTCCTGCATTTTTAATAATACTTTTCAATTGATTTTTTCTAACATTTCCCCTACATTTATATTGTGGGTATAATCTATCTATTATTTTTGAACATATTATATTATTTATTATTGTAAAAACAGGCAATATAAACACATACAAATAATAATTACCTATAGAAACAAGTACCATTATTTGAAATATATATTGAATAATCAAAGTAAACGTAGAAACAGTTGCGTCAATATCATATCTTTGGTTAGCGTGTAATAAAATCTTTTTATAAGCAAAAAAGAAATAACTTGATACCGTATTTATTATATAAAATGCGTATAATATATATATATTTATATCTTGCGGAACGTCACCCTTTATCAAATATTTTAGAAAAGGAATTAATAATATTGATAATACGCTTATAAATATACCTATTATAAAATATATATTTTTATATAATTTTAAAAGTCTATTTACCTCTTTAACATCTTTATTTGCTAATGGTTTATATAATGCATAACTAATTGCACTTCCAAACCCTAATTCCGTCAAACTTAACATTTGAATAATTGATGTAAATAATCCGCTTAATCCTATATAGTTAGTTCCAAGTTTATATAATATTATTGTCCTTGATATAAATGGTAACATAATCATTAAAATATTATTTATGGTACCTGCTAATATTCCGTTAAAAATATTTGAATTTTTTGATTTATCATTCATTCATATTCTCCATATTTTTATTATACACTTCAAATAGCTTTTTTTCATACATTTGAGGAGAATTAACATTTTTTATTTTATTCACCGCATTAAAAGCCTTATTTTTCAATTCATCACTTTTACAATTTAATATTTCAAACATTATCTTATCTAGATTTTCTAATATTTTTTTTTGCATCTTCTGTTCATACTTCTCATCCATGTAATTTATATCTGTTTCCATAATCCACCCTACATCATTGTTATTAATTTCTTTTAATGCACTAACATCAGTGGTAACTACTGGACATCCCGCCGCCTGCATCTCCAATACTGAAAATCCATACGTATCCGCATATGTTGGTAAAAAACCTATATGTGATTTTTTTAAAATTTTTAAAACCTCTTCATTTTTCAATTCACTTTTTAAATCAATCCAATTTCTATCATTTATATATTTTTCAACTACTTCTCTTTCATCCTTGTGTGTAGATAAAGTATAATATTTTGTATAAGATAAATTGCTAATTATAGTTAATTTAAAATTATAATCAGTTGCATATTTATTTAAAATATGTAATAATTCCATCCCACCTTTTCTCCAAAAATCATTACCTACAAAAACAAATTCCATATTATCAATATCATTAAATTTATCTATTATTTCATCTTTATTTATTAATACCTCTTGTGGTGGAGGCAGAACCAACATTTTATTTATGCATTTTCTATAATCAATATCAGGTATTAATTTATTCCAATATAATAATGTTTTATTTTTTGACCATTCAGACATAAAAAGTATAGCCTTACAATTATTCATTTTTATTTTTTCAACTGCATTAATAATTATATTTCTATATAGAATATCAGAATAATTTAAATATACTGGACATTGCGCCTCAAAAGTTGAAACCCAATTAACTCTTTTGTTTTGGCATATTCCATTAAATATATGAATCACATCTATTTCTTTTTTAATAAATGGATTATATTGATATGCATAAATTTCTCTTTTTTTTTCTATAATACAATTTTTTAATAATTTACTACATATGTGAAAAAAAGCATATCTCATATCATTTTTCCCTGATATTTTAATATAATCTACTCCTTTTATTTTTTTATATATCATTCTGAATGAAGGATACCCATTATCGACATATCCAATTAAATATTTATTTCCTTTCATAAATTTCTCCTCTAAATAGAATTCAATATTTTGTTGAAATTCTCCGCTGACTTTATATTATCATACTTATTATAATAGAACTTTCTGCAATTTATACTTATATCTCTTAATGCTTTTTCATTCTGTTGTAACATATGAATACTATTTATATAGTCATTAGGGTTTTTACAATAGATATATTCTATATTTTTTCTAGCGTATATTCCCTCTATTCCTATCTCATTTGTTAGAACTGGTACTCCTGCTGACATTGCCTCTAAAACTTTTACTTTAATACCTGCACCAGCTACTAAGGGTGCTACCATGCATAAAGAAGATTCAAAATATTCTCTAATATCTTTTACATAGCCTAAAATATGTACATTTTCTGATTCATATTTTTTCAACTCATCTACTGGATTGCCACCTATTATCAAAAAATCAATATCTTGCAAATCTTTCATAACATTATTTATAAACCATATTGCACTTTTATAATTTTCTGGTCGTTCCATTGCTCCAAAAAAGAAAACAGTATTTTTTTTAATATTTTTTCTTAAAAAATCTTTATGGCTCGTGGAAAAAACATTTATTGTCTTTATTGATTGATTGCAAATACCATTATCAATTAATAATCTATTATCTTTGTCATTATTACAGATTATTAAATCCAATTGTCTTAACGCATTAAGCTCTATTTTTTTAAATTTATTATATTTTCTTCTTTTGTATGTATTTTCCTGTTCTAAACATAGTTTTCTATATATCCCCAAAAAACTTACATCAACTTCTATTCCTATATATTTTGAATTATCATATATTTTTTTGATATCCTCTATTAATAAAATACACTGTGTCCAATCTAAAATGATCACATCTGGATAATAATCATTCTTCTTTAACTGTATAATTGTTTTTAATATAAAATCTTTTAATACCCCACTAACAAAATTACAATATTTATCAAAAGGATTTACCTTCGTTAATAAATCAAATTTTATATTTCTCACAACCCTGCTTTTTAAATCCAACTTATACTCATATATATATGGTTTAATATTATATCCCTCATAATTTATTTTATTTATTTCATCGAAACGACAAAATGATATTAATGTCACATCATTATCTTTAGCTATAGACTTTATATAATAATTTTCATCCTTTCCACCAGCATTAGGAATGCTATCATATGGTGCAATCGGTGAAATCCATAATATTTTTTTCATATTCTTTTTATCTCCTTTTCAGCACAGGTATATCAGCCATAATAAATATAACCAACAATAATGACCAAGTACCTCTTATAGTCAAATACGTAATTCCTTCTGCTATTATTGCAACTAAAATAAGGGCATACGAATCTTTATAATGATAAATCAATGCCTTTATCATTGAATAATAATATATTATTGTTCCAAACAATCCATTACCTAGTATCAAAGTTATAAAATCACTCTCTGGATTCCATCCTACATTTTTTATTCCACTATAAAAAGAAGGAATATTTAATGAAGCAACATAACCTGCTGAAAAATATCCATAACCAAATAATAAACTTAATAGACTAGACATTTTTATAATTTGTATAATATACTCATAATAAGATCTATGTAATGATGAACTAATATCCATGTTTGACTTATCAAATGCTGATGCCATATTATTAAACATACTTAAGATATATGTGTAAATATGATTACCCATAAATACATAAATAAAAATCAGCATTGCAACAACTAGTAATATACTCAAAATAATTTTGCCATTCAGTTGTATTTTCTTCTTTCTAGAAGTTAAAAATCTCATAATTTTAAATCCAAATACACAAGCTAACGCAAACCATCCTGACCTTGATGTTGATAATAATATAGCAATTATAAATAATATCTGAATAGATTTAGACTTTTTCTTTTCAATGCTCAATATATAACCTATAATTAATACTAAAGCAAAATTAGCTGTTTCCCAACCAATTCCTTTCATTCTGAGAATTGCTCCATTAAGTCCACCAACATATGAATCCCATACAATTTTAGATCCTGATGTTTCTTTTATTCCAAGTAATTCTCCAAAAATTAATGTATTTATTTTTATTTTTGCAAAAGAAAAAGCTATAAATTGAATATAGCCCCATATCATTTGTACTATAGCACCAACATATACTCCATTAAACAAGATTTCTCTAATCTCTATTATTTCCTTCTGCTTATTAAGTAAAAAAATCATACCAAATACCATAATATACTTAATAGCATTTTTAACGGAATTATTTGCCCATGAACTAGGTAATTTGACATATGCTACTATAATTGACATAAAAATACTTAACAGAAAAAAAAGCACAATTGTTGATGCATACGATGTTTTATAAATTTTAATTGTCTTACCTGTAGTTATAATTTTATAAAATATCCAAACAATTACTAAATAATTATAAAATGAAAGACCACCTATTATCAGTGCATTCCATGTACACGTTAATCCTATTATAAAAAAGAGTTTTCTTTCAAAAACCGTAAGATTGTCCACCATTATGTCAACTCCTATATTTCAAAATTAGTATTTTCCCATCTTATTATTTTTAAAATCAACGATGCCTTTAAATATCGGTGATGTATTTTCTCTTTTTATAACCCCAATAACAATTTTTATTACTCGTGTTAACATAAAATATATCCAACATGTTGGAAAAAAAAAGCTTTTGTATTTTTTTAACAAATACAATCTGTTTCTAGTCAAATAATAATCTTTTGCACCAATTTCATTATTTATACTCATACCTACTTTATGTAAAATTTTTGTATTAGTTATATAACAAATTGAAATACCATTCATAAGTGCTTTTAGAGAAAAATCTGCATCTTCATAATACATAAAGTATTCTTTTTCAAAAAGTCCTATTTTGTTGATATCTTTTTTTGTTATCATAAAACAACATCCAGATACAAACGTAACATCACAATCATTTATATAATTTTTATGTTTAAAAGAGCCTTTATACCTAGAGATTTTTCCTCCTCCATACCATAACTTATCAGGATAATCATAATAATAAATGGGACATGTTATAATCTTTCCATCTTTAACTTTATCAGCCATTTTTTCAAGAGTATTCCTAAAAATAATAGTATCATTATTCAAACACATAATAATATCAGCACCCTCATTAATCGCTTTTTCTGCTGCTATATTATTCGCAACACCAAATCCTACATTTTCTTTTAACTCTATTAATTCAATTTTTTTATATTTTGTTAACATTGAACAATCATCATCAGAACCATTGTTAACAACATACACTAAAAAATTATCATAAGTGGAATCCATTATGCTTTTCACACAATCTAATGTATCTTGTATTCCATTATAATTAACTAAAATAATTGCTATTTTATTTTGCATCAATAATCTCCCAACATATCCAATAGATTTTTTTCAATTATACTTGCAACATTGTCAAAGTTATATTTTTTTATTTTCTCATTATATTTATCAACATTTATTTCATAATTATTTACTGACAACGCTATTTTTTTTGCAATATCAGTAACATCTGAAGGATCCGCTAATATAGCAGCTCCTTCTCCTATTTCCCTCATAGAAGAACAATTACTTGTTATAATAGGCTTATAATGTCGCATTGCTTCAATAACAGGAATTCCGAAACCTTCATAAAATGATAATAACAATATAGCTTCTGCATTTTTATATAAATAGCTTTTATCATTTTCAGAAATATATCCTAAAAATCTCACTCTATTTTTATAAACAGATTTATCAATCATTTTCTTTAAATTTATATATTCTTCTCCTTTTTTCCCTGCAATATATAACATTTCCTTAGCATCTATATTCTTTTCACAATACAAGAAAAATCCTTCAATCATATTAAACATATTCTTATTTTTTCTCATATCACCAATATATAAAAAATATTTTTCATTTTTATCAATATACTTATTTTCGATATCATCACCAATATAATCTGTTTCATCTACTCCACAATAACAATTTATAATCTTACTTTCATCTATATGATAATATTTTACAATATCATTTTTGGTTGTTTCAGAAATGCAAAATATCAAATCCATTTTTTTTAATTTATTAAAAAAATTTTTTAAATATATTCTTTTTAACGTGCTATAATTTTCCGGATATATTTCAACCATCATATCAAATACAATTGCAACTTTTTTTGACCTATAAAAAGTATGTGGACATAATCCATCACATATATACACGTCATTTTTCTTAAAAAAAATTTCTATTGGAAGAAGATAACTCAATATTCTTTTTTTTCCTTTGCATACATTTGTATATTTTTTTATCCACTCATTATCTTTTATATGTACAGAATGTTCATCTTTCTTTTCAAAATATGCAATATTACAATCAAATAAATTATCTAAGCATAACCGTTTAGCTACTTCTTGATGAAAATAATGTACTCCCGTTTTATGTTCCCTTAATATTAAGTGACCATCCAAAAAACAAATTTTTTTCATATTCAATTCATCTTTCTAATTAATTATTTATTGTATATCATCCTGCAAAACAAATTTTCACTTTGTTTTGCAACTCTTTTAACATCAAATCTACTTTTAACAATTTCATTACCATTTTTTTTAAGTTTATCTCTCAACTCTTCATTCTCAATAAGTAGAATTGTTTTTTCTGCTGCTGCTTTCCAATCATCTTTTTCTACTAACAATCCATTTACGCCATCTTCTATCAAATATGGAATAGCATCAACCCTTGTTGCTACAATAGGTGTATCAGTCAACATATATTCAGGAATAACCAGTCCAAACCCCTCCCATCTGCTTAGCAGACAACCAACATCAAATTTTTCCATATATGCCAATGGATTATTCACCCAACCTGTTATGATTAAATTGACATTATTTTCTTTTGCCATTTCTTCTATTTTAATTTTTTTACTTATATCTTCCTCTAAAACATCTCCTACAATAATAAAATATACATTTTCTATTCTTTTATTTACCTCGGAAGCCATTTTCATGAAGATATCTGGAGCTTTTTGTTTGCAAATACGACCAACCATTCCAACTACAAATGCTTGATTTGGAATCGGTATTTCAATTTTTTCTTTTCTATATCCGTCTATATCAATTCCGTTATATATAACATGCAATTTTTCTTTTCTGCATATTTTATTATCAATTGCTGATTTTTTTTCAGCCTCGGATATACAAACTATTGCATCACAAAATAATGACAAAATTCTTTCTAAACAGACATAAACTTTCTTTTTTTTGTTATCCATGTTAAAAGACCAACCATGTGGATTATAAATCACCTTTGTTTTAACCGATATACATGCTATACGTGTAATAGCTCCTGCAATTGATGAATGGGCATATACAATATCAGGTCTATATTTTTTAATTATCTTACGCAATTTAAACGCCTCTGTTATTGCACTTATACCTATGCCATGTTTCATATTCATAACTTCAACATACTGGGCTATTTTTTCGTATTCATTCTTATTATATAATCGTGAAATAACTACTATATTTTCACAACTTGAATATTTCAACAAACCTCGTAGATACCTATCTACGCCTCCACCACACTCAGCCACATGCAACACTCGCATATTTCATTTCTTTCCTATTTTTTTATTTTTTTCTCTAAGATTTCCTATTATCACAAAGCTTAATCTCAATATGCTTATCTAACGCCGAAGCATACTTCTCAAGCACCACAAGCGTAGGAATTCTTGTTCCTGTTTCAAACCTTGCAAGATTATAAGGAAGTATCCCCGTTATATCCGCCACATCCTTCTGTGTAAGGTTCTGGCGCTCTCTTTCATCTACAAGCTCACCGATTATCTCTGTCGATAATCCACGCAGGCTCTCCTGAATAGCCTCCTGAAATTCTTCAAGTCTTTTCTTTCTGTAATCGCGTTCGATTATGTAATCTTCTCTATTGATTTGCATAACATCACCTACAATCATTTATTTGGTTTGCTGTTAATACCCATACCCGTTTAATCTAGCCAATCTATGAATTCTGTAAATTGTAAGATTAAGCCGGTTATTAAACAGCAAACGGACTTATGTTTACAAACGCACCTTGAGCTTAAAGCCAGTATTTATGCGCTTTAGGTTCTTTATTACTAATCTGTGATATATACAACGTAATAAATATTATGTTGTATTATCACAGAACCATTGTAGATGATAACACATCATTAATGATAAAACAAGAGATTAATACATATTTCTATATAAAAAACAATAATTCGACACGGAAAACTAGTAAAAATCAGCCGTAAGGACATATATTGTCATACAAGAAATAATTAAAATCTAATTAAATCCAGTTTATATAAACTATTAAATATAATAATTCTATTGGCATCTGGAAGACGTATCTTATATAAACAAATAAAATTATAATTTGCAGAAAGATTAATTAATTACTGCAAGCTAAGAAGTAAATAAAAAGTAAGAATAATAGTAAAAATCAGATATTCACACCTAATCAGGTAATTATTCCATAAGGACAAAGGCACATACAACATAATATTTATTATGTAATCTGCCTATTATTTTCACCTTTAATCATTTGCATTTTCTATTATCATATTTAATTCTTTATATTTCATCTTTCCTACATCGCATTCCACCCCTCTCTCAACTTAGTTCCAAGCACCATTTTCATCTTATTAAGCTGTCTTTTATGTTCTTTACCTGTTGTCTTTATATATATTCTCGTGGTGTCGATACTGCTGTGTCCTAAGACATCGGCAAGCTTTGCTATGTCATTTTTTATTTTGTAGAAGCTTCTTGCAAATAGGTGGCGCATACTGTGCGGATACACTTTTTCTTCACTGACTCCTGCATCGCGGCACAGATTTTTCATCATTCGCCAGACGTTACTGCGGTTTATCGGATTACCCTTTGACGTTATAAATATGCTGCCACTACAGATATGCTTTTCCTTTACATATTCCCTGAGTATCCTCAGCAGCTCACTCGGATACAGTATCCGCCTTACTTTTCCTTTATTATGGAGGTCTGCCATTCCATACTTTAGCGACTCAACCGTTATATGCCTCAACTCACTTATTCGTATTCCTGTACTTCCAAGTGTTTCTATTATAAGTGCCAGTCGTTTATCGCCTTTTTTGTACGCTGTCTTTACAAGTTTTTCGTATTCGTGCATTGTTATTTCTTTATTTTCAGGTACAAATGTTTCTCTCTGGACTTTTATCATCTTGACTCTTATATCCGTCCACCCCATCACTTCACAGAAATGATTGACTGCTGCCAGATATGAGTTAATGCTCGATATTTTATATTTACCACATTTTTGAAGATATTCTTTATACTTAAGCAGCATTTCTTTATTTATGCTCTGTCCTTTGGCGTATGCCATAAGTTTTTTAATATCCCTTACATATTTATCAATCGTCTGTATTTCTTTTTCCGCCATTATCAGCATTTTCCTAAAGTATTCAAGAGTGCTGCTGGTTATTATACGTTTCTGACACTCATAATTATCACTTATACCCTTTCCTCTTATATCCTTATTTTCTACCATTCCAAACATATCTTATTAACTCCATTCAATGATTAATTTAATATCCTGATGTACACTTATATTAGTTTGTCAGTATATCTGCCTTTTAAACAAAAAGAATATCCATTAGATATATGACAACCAGAATACATCAGCGTATTTAATTATAAGATAGTTGTGTTTTATATGATATATAATAAATGATACATTATTTATGATTGAATGGCAGTATTTATTTACTTAATCATCATAATTTTGATTTCTAATTATAAATAAATATTAGGAGAAAAATTGTATACTAGAACTACAGACAAAATTATATTATTGCTATGCGCACTTCTTATAAATTAAAGAAATTAAAAATACGTCTTTGAAATACAGATAAAACTATGCAATGGAGAATTACTAAAAATCTGGCATAAACCTCAAAAAATCAGGCTATCCAACCGACAGCCTGATTAAATCTTTCATTTAATATGTAAACTCATTATTCAATTAACAACAATCCCAGTTATACAGCACATCTGAAAAGTCCTCTGCCGCCAAATCCTTCTCCTGTATAAAGAAGTTGGCAACTCCCGAATCTCCCCACATTATTTCTGCATCGTCATCTGTATCCATCTGGAAAAGACATATATTATACTTCTCAAGATTTTCTTTATAGCTTCTTGGGTCATACTGTGTAAAGTAAGGGCTTCCAAACATCATATGACCACAGCAGTCCTCAAAATATTCCTCAAGTTCGTGAATTACACCAGAAGCCTCACAGTCTAAGCGTAACTTATCTTCATCAACTGTAATACCTATATTATCTGCCGCCTGCCTTAAATACTTTTCACATGCATAATCTTCAGAATTACAGTGACCTTTCTTAAGTTCAAACTTTATCGCACTTTCTTTCGCTATTGGAGGATATAAATCTTCGTCAAGATTGGTACACACCGGTATTCCAAGGCTTTCAACTTCCTGTGGTGACACATTATAATCTATGCTCTTATGATATATAACTCTGTGACCATTCTGTAAAAGCTTACCTGTATCATCTTCCTTAGCCTCCCAGTCCTGTAAACCATATGTACCATCATTATCATATATATCGATAAAGAACTGAAGCATACCTGTCTTTGGCAGCTTACCATCCGGATTATAGCCATCACGGTTCAGCTCATCAAGATTAATCTGTGCAAGCATCATAAGCATCTCACCTTTATCTGACTTTGGATATTCTTTTTGCATATCCCAGTATGGAACTCCACCAAACTTACTATCTGTAATTCCCGATGTTTTTTCTTCATCTATTGTTATTGATATAACATTTCTCTCTGTAATTCTCTCATATTCTTCAAGCAGCTTTTTATCCTGTTCTGTCAATGCTATATGATTTCCTCCTTTATACATTTACACCTTAATTAAAATTCATTTCCTTCAAATCTTGGAATTCCGCTTATTCCCCTAGCAAGGTCTTCATCTGTAGGTATGTAGTCTGACATATTGCCATCATTGAACTTACCATATGCCACCATATCAAAGTAACCTGTTCCTGTGAGTCCGAATACGATAGTCTTTTCCTCACCTGTTTCCTTGCACTTGAGCGCCTCATCTATGGCTGCTCTTATGGCGTGGCTGCTCTCTGGCGCTGGAAGTATACCTTCAATTCTTGCAAATTCTTCTGCTGCCGCAAATACTTCTGTCTGCTCAACACTTCTGGCTTCGATAACACCATCATGATAAAGCTGCGAAAGCACCGGATTCATACCATGGTAACGAAGTCCGCCTGCATGGTTAGGTGATGGAATAAAGCCGCTTCCAAGTGTATACATTTTAGCTAATGGACATACTTTACCAGTATCGCAGTAATCGTATGCAAACACACCTCTTGTAAGTGTAGGGCATGAAGCTGGCTCTACGGCTATTAACTGATAGTCCTTTTCGCCTCTTAACTTTTCTCCGACAAATGGTGCTATAAGTCCGCCAAGGTTAGAACCACCTCCGGCACATCCAATAATCATATCCGGAACTATATTATACTTATCAAGAGCTGCCTTTGTTTCAAGTCCGATAACTGTCTGGTGAAGAAGTACCTGATTAAGGACACTTCCTAATACATAACGGTAGCCCTCCTGCTTTGACTCTGCCTCAACAGCCTCTGATATAGCACATCCAAGACTTCCTGTAGTTCCCGGAAATTCCTCTAAGATTTTTCTTCCTATCTCTGTAGTTGTGCTAGGTGATGGTGTGACTTTAGCTCCATATGTTCTCATAACTTCACGTCTGAATGGCTTCTGCTCATAAGAGCACTTTACCATATATACCTGACAGTCAAGACCAAAGTAAGCACTTGCCATAGAAAGCGCTGTTCCCCACTGACCTGCTCCTGTTTCTGTTGTGACACCCTTAAGTCCCTGCTTCTTTGCATAGTAAGCCTGTGCTATTGCTGAATTAAGCTTATGGCTTCCGCTTGTATTATTTCCCTCAAACTTATAGTATATCTTAGCTGGTGTCTGAAGCTTCTTTTCAAGGCAATACGCTCTTACAAGTGGTGATGGTCTGTACATTTTATAGAAATCTATAATCTCTTCCGGAATAGGAATATAGGCATTAGTATCATCTAACTCCTGTTCTATTAACTCATCACAGAATACTGCACTGAGCTCCTCCTTTGTCATAGGCTTTAATGTCTTAGAGTTAAGCAGTGGTGCCGGTTTATTCTTCATATCAGCACGCATATTGTACCAGTACTTTGGCAGCTCACTTTCCTCAAGATAGATTTTGTAAGGTATTTCTTTGTTAGTGTTCATTACTTCCTCCCATTATTAGTTACCTTCTGATTGTATTCACCCCTGAAATGTAACTGTCTATATTTTGCATAGCTTTATTTATAAGCTATGACTTACACTTTATTATCATACTACATATTATTCATATAGCATAGTGTTTTTACAATTTATCTGCAATTATTCAGACATTTATGTATTAAGTGCTATATCATTCCAGTCATATTCATCGCTGATAACCCATTCAAGTGCTTTTCTGCGCTCTATAACAACATCTGGATTAAGGTTTCCTGTCTGTGTTTCAGGCTTTAATCTTTTCTCAACACATGCCCAGTGATAGCGGAAGTACAGGTCTGTCATATCAAGTATCTCATCTATGCTTCTTAAGCGGCAGGATTTTTTGAATTCATTATAATCTGCTTTTTCTGATAACAATGCAGTCACTTTCTCACAATCACATATATCATCTGACATTTTAATATCATTAAATATAATTACTTTTTCACAAGTTCCATTTTATAACCAAGCGCATCAATGATTTTTACAAATAAAATTAACGAAGGACTGTGCATTTTCTTCTCAAACCGTGAAATGCTTTGTTGCTTGCTTTCTGTTAAATCTGCTAATTCCTTTTGAGAAATATTAGACTCTTTTCTTATTTTTACAACACTATCAATTAAATTGCTTTCTATATCTTCCGCACGAAAAGTATCAGCTTGTAAACCATCTACTTTCTGAACAGGAATTTGCTTTTGATTAATCGCTACTGCTTCTAACAAACCTTGCATTGTATCATCAAAGAATTTGCTCATAATTATTCCTCCTTCAAAATTTTCACTACTGCCTTTAGAGCTTTCTTTTCCTCCCCTTGTTTATAAATTCATATTACAACAAATTTGTTGTATTGTCAATAATAGAATAATTTACTAAGAATATTATTTTTGAACAAAGGAGCTTAATAATTATATTCTAATTTTATTCAATCTATTTGTAAAACCTAATAAAGTATTATTTTCTCTTTTAGAAAATTTATCTCTTTGCATCTGACCTTATCACATCCCGACCTCACGCTTTATAATCAAATGCCAGTTTAATGCCAACTGACATTACTAAACTTCTTTATATTGAATATTCCCATATATTCAGATAAGTCTTATTATAGTCGCAAGTTAATTGAATTACCGCTAAAGCATATACGCGGTACATTTTAACCAATTATGAAATAACATTTATCAATATAAAGAAACGAGGTTAATTATTATGACAACTACTTCCCAGTACGAATTAAACAAAGGACTTGCACAGATGTTAAAGGGCGGCGTTATTATGGATGTAACAACTCCTGAACAGGCTAAGATAGCAGAGGCGGCTGGTGCCTGTGCTGTTATGGCACTTGAGAGAATACCTGCTGATATAAGAGCTGCCGGTGGTGTATCACGTATGAGTGACCCTAAGATGATTAAGGGAATTCAGGAGGCTGTAAGTATCCCTGTTATGGCTAAATGCCGTATCGGTCATTTTGTTGAAGCCCAGATTTTACAGGCTATTGAGATTGATTATATTGATGAGTCAGAAGTGCTTTCTCCTGCCGATGACATTTATCATATTGATAAGACACAGTTCAATGTGCCATTTGTATGTGGTGCAAGGGACTTAGGTGAGGCTTTAAGAAGAATTAACGAGGGTGCTTCTATGATTAGAACTAAGGGCGAACCGGGTACTGGCGATGTTGTTCAGGCTGTCCGCCATATGAGAAAAATGAATTCTGAAATCCGCAAGATTACATCTATGCAGAAGGATGAACTTTTTGAGGAGGCTAAACAGTTACAAGTACCTTATGACCTTGTACTTTATGTTCACGATAATGGAAGACTTCCGGTTGTCAACTTTGCCGCTGGCGGTGTTGCCACTCCTGCTGACGCTGCCCTTATGATGCAGCTTGGTGCTGAGGGTGTATTCGTAGGTTCTGGTATATTCAAGTCAGGTAATCCTGCAAAACGTGCATCCGCTATTGTTCAGGCTGTTACTAATTATCAGGATGCCGCACTTATTGCCAGGTTATCAGAAGACCTTGGCGAGGCTATGGTAGGTATCAACCCTAGCGAAATACAGATAATTATGGAAGAACGTGGACGTTAAAATCAAAAAGCCGTTCAGAACCTCAAAATACATATTATTTTAAAGATTATTTCTGAACGGCATTTATCAATACAAGCGCATATAAAAATAAGAGTAGTGTGAAAAATTTATTTTGCGCAGAAATGAGGATTACTATGAAAATAGGTGTACTTGCTGTTCAGGGTGCTTTTATTGAGCACGAGCATATGATTGAAAAAATCGGACATACAGCAATAGAAATAAGACAAAAAGATGACCTCAAAGGTCTTGATGGACTTATACTTCCCGGCGGTGAAAGTACTGTTCAGGGACAGTTACTTAACAAGCTTGATATGATGAATGACATTAAGAATATGATTAGTAATGGTCTTCCAACACTTGCAACCTGTGCTGGACTTATACTTCTCTCTGAACATATAGCAGACGATGACACAGTCCATATAGGAACGCTTCCTGTTACCGTTAAACGTAACGCTTACGGAAGACAGCTTTCAAGCTTTGTAACTAACGCTGATATTAAGCATATCGGCAATTATCCTATGACATTTATAAGAGCACCTTATATCAAAAATGCCAGCGATGGTGTTGAAGTGCTTGCAACTGTTGATAATCATATCGTTGCCGCCAGATTCAATAATCAGATTGGACTTTCTTTCCACCCTGAATTAACAGGCGATACCCGCATACACGAATATTTCTTATCAACTATATAATTTCAACATTAGCAAAAACTAATAAAAATAAATCCGAACCAAGACGGCAGAATACGATACGCCGTCTTGGTTCGGATTTATTATAATGTAGCATATTATTTATACATTACACCCGATAAATATTAATAACTATTCTAATTTTATCTTGATGGTTGCTTTGGTACAAATTTTATTCTAACAAATCGGCCTACACCCTGACCTTAACCCCCTTAGTATCCCTATGTGCCATCTTCATCTTAGCAAAGTCTATCTTCTTACCCTTATATTCCATCGTGAATTCCATACCATCATCCATAATGAATATATCTTCTATATAATCGTCCCTGCCAAGCTTAATGCCCCTGACACCTACGGCACTCTTCTTCTTAACCGGTATCTCAGAAAGAGGGAACTTTAAGAATACGCCGTTAGCAGTCTGTACTATTACATTTTTATTACTTACGATTTCTTCCACTTCACTGCTGCTGCCATCAAGATTAAACTTAGAAAGCATCTGAACCTGAACGTCAGCCTTTTCAATACTTACTATCTTATCATCATCCTGAAGCTTCGTTGAAGCCACCGTCCTCTTAGCTACATCGAATTCTGCCGTGTCAACTATCTTCATCATACCCTGACTTGTAACAAAAAGCAGCTTCTGATTTTTAATAGTATCATATGCACACAGGTATATAATAAGCTCTCCACTACTGTCATAATTGCCAAGATTATCTATTGGAGTACCCTTATCCCTAAACTTAGTAAGGAAAGGAATATCCTTTACTTTAATCTGGTGAAGCTGTCCGTTATCTGTAAATATACATATCTTGTCTGTATTCATACATGTAAATACATACTTGAAGTCGTTGTATATAGCCTCCTTATTACGCTCATAAGCTGCTATATCTATAGTCTTTGCATAGCCAAACCTGTCCATAATAAATACAACTTCCTGCGCAGGAGCTTCCTTTTCAACAAACACAGCAACCTTTGCATCTGTTATGACAGTCTTTCGTTCAACGCCATATTCCTTCTTGATCCTTGCAAGGTCATCCTTTATTACCTTTGCCATAGCCTTCCTGCTGCCAAGTATCTTTTCGTACTTTGCAATCTTTGAAAGACATTCGTCATATTCCTTCTGGAGTGCAAGTATTTCAAGACCTATAAGCTTGTACAGGCGCATTTCAAGAATAGCTGAAGCCTGCTTTTCTGTAAAGTCAAGCCTAGCCGCCTTCTTCTTTGAAGCCTCTGTCTTAAACTTAATATTATCAACGTTACCATTGATAAGGCAGTCCTTTGCCATCTTAAGATTAGAACTTCCACGAAGAATTTCGATTATAAGGTCGATTATATCGCAGGCTCTTATAAGACCTTCTTTAATCTCCTTATTGGCAAGTTCCTTATTAAGAAGTGTTGTGTATTTTCTTGTATTTATCTCATACTGAAAGTCAATATGATGCTTTATTATCTGGCGTAACCCAAGAGTTTCAGGTCTTCCGTCAACTATGGCAAGCATATTTACACCAAATGTATCCTCAAGCTTAGTCTTCTTATATAAAAGGTTTTTAAGATTTTCAATGTCTGTATTCTTCTTTAATTCAAGAACTATTCTTATACCTTCTTTTGATGACTCATTTGACACATCGACAATATCAGTTGTCTTCTTAGTTTCTACAAGGTCTACTATATCAGATATGAACTTTCCGATATTGGCACCTATCATTGTGTAAGGAATTTCTGTTATGACAAGCCTGTCCTTCTCGCCCTTCTTTGCTGCAGGCTCATATACAACCTTTCCTCTTAACTTTATCTTTCCTGTACCAGTTTCATATATACCAGCAAGCTCTGACTTATTAATAACAAGTCCGCCTGTAGGAAAATCAGGTCCTGGCATATACTGCATAAGCTCTGGTGTAGTTATATCTTCATTATCCATATATGCACATACCGCATCGACAACCTCTGAAAGATTGTGTGTTGGAATGTTAGTTGTCATACCAACTGCGATACCGTCAGCACCATTTACTAACAGATTAGGTACTCTTACCGGAAGAACTGCCGGTTCCTTCTCTGTTTCATCAAAGTTAGGCACAAAGTCAACCACATCTTTATCTAAGTCTGATAAATATACGTCCTGTGTAAACTTCTTAAGCTTAGCCTCTGTATATCGCATGGCAGCAGCGCCGTCACCCTCGATAGAGCCAAAGTTACCATGACCGTCAACAAGTGCCATTCCCTTCTTAAAATCCTGTGAAAGTACAACAAGTGTTTCATATATAGAACTGTCGCCGTGTGGATGATACTTACCCATTGCATCACCTACGATACGTGCTGACTTTCTATGAGGTTTATCATAATTCAGACCAAGCTGATCCATAGCATACAGTACTCTTCTTTGTACCGGCTTAAGTCCGTCCCTTACATCTGGAAGTGCTCTTGCTGTTATAACACTCATTGAGTAATCGATATACGACTTCTGCATCAGCTCAGAATATTCAGTTTTTATAATATTTTCCGCCATTATTATCTCCGTATAATACTTTTATATTTTTACGCATCAATCTCTGCTTCATTAGCATGTGCATGTATAAATGCCCTTCTTGGTGGCACATCACTTCCCATAAGCATAGAAGTAACCTCTGTCGCCATTCTTGCATCTTCTATCTCTACCTGCTTTAATATTCTTGTTTCAGGATTAAGTGTAGTTTCCCATAACTGTTCAGGGTCCATCTCACCAAGTCCCTTGTATCTTTGCAGCGTAAATGTGCCGCTTGCATGAAGCTCTTTATATCTTTCAAGAGCCTTATCATCATATAAGTACTGCACTGTCTTACTCTTATCTGCCTTTGTCTTGGAACTTCCTGCTGTCTTCTTAGAAGCCTTATCCGCCTTAGGTGCTTTCTTAAGTTCAGCCCTGTAAAGCGGTGGTGTAGCTATATACACATGTCCCTGATTAATAAGTTCCGGCATAAATCTATAGAAAAATGTAAGCAGAAGTGTATCAATATGCGCACCATCTACATCGGCATCCGTCATAATGATAATCTTGTCGTATCTTAACTTACTTATATCAAAGTCATTGCCATACCCTTCAAGGAAGCCACAGCCAAATGAGTTAATCATAGTCTTAATCTCGGCATTGGCAAGCACCTTGTCAATAGAAGCCTTCTCTACATTAAGTATCTTACCTCTTATTGGAAGTATCGCCTGAGTACGTCTGTTTCTTGCTGTCTTGGCTGAACCACCCGCAGAATCTCCCTCGACTATAAATACTTCACACTCCTCAGCCTTCTTACTCTCACAGTTGGCAAGCTTACCATTGGAATCTATTGAAAACTTCGACTTTGATAAAAGGTTAGTCTTAGTTCTCTCCTCTGCCTTTCTTATCTTTGCCGACTTTTCAGCACAGGCTATTACTGCCTTTAACTGTTCAAGATTTCTGTCAAAATACAACTGTACCTCATCACTTGTAACCGCACTTACAACTGTTCCTGCATCCGGATTATCAAGCTTAGTCTTAGTCTGTCCTTCAAATCTTGGTGCAGGGTGCTTGATAGCTACTATGGCTGTCATACCATTTCTTACATCAAGACCGGTAAAGTTATTATCCTTTTCCTTAAGGACTCCTAATTCCCTTGCATACTGGTTAATAATCATTGTAAACTTCGACTTAAAGCCTGTAATGTGGGTTCCACCCTCCTGAGTGTATATGTTATTACAGAAGCCAAGAATATTTTCCTCAAATTCATTAACATACTGGAAAGCGCACTCTACCTCTATTCCGTCTTCACTCTTCTTAAAGTAGATGATATCTGTCACAGCTTCCTTGCCATTGTTAAGCTCCTTTACATATGCCTTTATACCGTCTGGCTCAGAATATGTAATCTTCTCCTCGCTTCCACTTCTCTTATCTTCAAAATGTATTGTAAGTCCCGGATTAAGATAAGTTGTTTCATGCATTCTGCTCTTTATGGCATCTGACTTAAATCTTGTCTTTTCAAATATCTCACCATCAGGTAAAAAAGTAACCTTTGTTCCTGTATCATTTTTCCTGCATGTTCCTATCTTTTCAAGTGGCGCTACTGCCTTTCCTCTTTCATAACGCTGCTTGTATACACCGCCATCAACTTTTATTTCTACTTCAAGCCACACTGAGAGCGCATTAACTACGGATGCACCTACACCATGAAGTCCACCCGATATCTTATATCCGCCGTCACCAAACTTACCACCTGCATGTAATACCGTAAATACTACCTCAACCGCAGGAATTCCTGCCTTAGGATGAATTCCTATAGGAATACCTCGTCCATTATCTATAATAGTGGCTGTTCCATCATTATTAAGGGTTACTTTAATCTCGCTGCAGTACCCTGCAAGATGTTCATCCACCGCATTATCCGCTATTTCGTATATAAGATGGTTAAGTCCCTTAGTTCCTACACTTCCTATATACATTCCCGGTCTTTTTCTTACCGCTTCAAGACCCTCAAGAATAGATATACTATTTGCATCATATTTCGCTGCCATCTATATTTTTAACCATGCCTTTCTAATTTATATTAATGGTATTAAATAAATCTTCAAACTTAACTCCGTATACCGTTGCACCCGATACACTGAGCTTTTCCCATTCCCTGCTATTCCACTCAACATACTTGCCGGCTTCATACTCCTCAAACTGCTCATTGAAAGCTTCAAGCTTCTTATCTGCAAGTATCGCTGACTTATTGACCTCTGTCTTTGCCTTATCGTTATCAGATGTACATCTTATAATGTAGTACTTTCCATCTGCTTCCACGATTTTACTCATCTCACCTGTTGCAAGAGCGTAGGCTGCCTCTTCAAACTGGCTGTTCATCTCGCCTCTTCTAAGCTCATACTCATATTCGCCATCAGAATTATACTTCTTTGCTATTGCAAAAAATGAGTTGCCCTCGTTAAGTTCAGCATAGGCATTTTCTATCTCTTCCCTTGTGTCAGTAACTATATACTGTATATTAATTACTCTTGAGTCATCAGCACTGACTTCGATATCCATAACTGAAATCTGGTCGTTATACAGCTTCTGTGCTAAGGCAAACTCTGTAAACATCTGGTTAAGCTTATCCTCTGTTATTGAATATTTACTTCTCTGCTCATTTGTAAGAGCGTTATAGTACTCCTCTGATGCCTTTTTAACGCCCTCTTTTTCTTCTCTTCCAAGAACAACGCCCTTTTCCTTCGCCATGACATTCATACATCTTACTCTTATGAGCTTAACTCTTATCTGGTCTTTGATGTATTCTTCAAATGTTTTTCCATCAATCTGCTGTGTCCATATAGAACTTCCAAACATTTCCTCATACTGCGACTTTGCATCCGACATAAGCACAGCAGCATCCATAGTGTAAGTCTTTTGTCCGTCAACCTTTGCAAGTACATTTTTACCCATACCTGTTGATATATACAGACCGTTTCCGTTAAAAAACTTTATAAATACCAGCACAGCAGCAACTGCAGCTGCTATTATAAGAATTGTAACTATTCTCTTCTTCCTTCTTTTCATCATATTCACCTTTCATACTTTATTCCTACTTATGATACGGCTCATTCTTCATTATTCTAAAGCTTCTGTATATCTGTTCTAAAAGTATTACTCTCATAAGCTGGTGTGGAAATGTCATCTTAGAAAAACTCAGCTTATAATCTGCCCTCTGTAACACCTTATCATCAAGTCCGAGCGAGCCGCCTATAACAAATGCGATATCACTTTTTCCTGATATTCCAAGGCTGGCTATCTTTTCAGACAGTTCAACAGAGTCAAGCATTTTCCCGTCTATGGCAAGTGCGATGACATACATATCATCCTTAATACAGGATAGAAGTCTCTCTCCCTCTTTGGCTTTTATCATTCTGTTTACATTATCACTTGCGCTGTCCGGTGTCTTCTCATCTGCCACTTCCTTTATCTCAAGCTTACAGTACTTTGACAGTCTTTTAGAATACTCATCAATCGCCTGACAGTAGAACTTCTCCTTGACCTTTCCAACACAACATATGGTTATTTTCATATAATCTCCATTTCTGCTCACGTTTTTTGAGCATAACGAATATAAATGCCGGGGCAAAAGCCCCAACTATCTAAATATTAAAATATCGCTTCTTACTATGCCTGTACAAAAAAGTACCCATGGTTATCATCCAGCTTGAATACCTCTAACTGCTCTTCTATCTCTGCATCTGAAAGTCCTGATACATCCATGCCTTCATCGTCCATAACCCGCTTTAATTCCTTAATATTCTTGCAATACTGTGCAAAACATTCCTCAAGGAAATCCTCAGCCTCACTTACATCAAACACAACAGGCTCATCAAAAAGTCTTCCCTGATCTCTTAAAAATACTTCTGCACATTCCTTAATATGTTTATTCATAACAAAACCTCCATATAAAATATAATCTTGGGCTCAAATTATAAGAACATTCGTACCTTTACAATAAAACTTTAAACTCACGCCCCACTTAACACAAAAATTATCCGAGAATATCCTTAAAACTTTCACGGAGTGACTTTTCAACCCAGTCTGTTATATATCTTCCGTGTTTTTTAATATCCTCAGCCGCAGTACTCATAACATAAGAATGAGTAACTGAATCAAGCATATCGACATCATTATAATTATCACCAAACGCCATACACTCATCCTTAGACAGACCGAAATACTCCTGAATCTGCCTCATAGCCTTGCCCTTAGTGACACTGCTTTCCATAAAATCAAGATAAAGGTCACCAGACACTGCTATAGATGCCTGTCCTTCCCACTTACTAAAAAAATGCTCCTTGGAGTTCTGTATTCCGCTAAGGTCGCACACTGCAATCTTTAATATATCATCGTCTATATCTGTAAACTTATCAATAAGCGTAGTCTTATAGTTTACAACCTTTGTCATCCTGTAAAGATACTCTTCTGTCTTAGGCTTAATATATGCTGTATGCTGTCCTGATATAAGCACTTCACAGTTGGGCTGTTCATATACATCTTCTATAATCTTTAGCGCAAGCTTTCTGTCCATAGCTGTCTTAGCTATAACTTCACCCTTATATTCGCTGAGTGCGCCATTCTCTGATATATACACAAGTCTGTCACTTACCGGCTCAAACAGTCTTTTCAGGCTCACTATCTGTCTTCCACTTGCAGGTGCGAAAAGAACTCCTGCCGACAGCAGCTTATCTATAACCTCTATAGTAGATGCATCTACACTCTGTGCACCATTTCTTAATATCGTTCCATCAAGGTCACTTGCAACCAGCTTAATCATAACTTCATCTCCTGATATACTCCTGCTACCGGCAGTCCTACAACATTATTATAATCGCCATCTATCTTTTTAATAAATGCAGCGAAACGTCCCTGTATGCCATAAGCACCTGCCTTGTCCATAGGTTCTCCTGTACTTATATAGTCCCATATTTCCTTGTCTGTAAGCTCATAACAGTACACATCCGTCCTGCCAGCAAAGCTCTTTTTCCTGCCGTCACCATACATAAGTGTTACACCTGTATACACCTGATGACAGTCGCCGGAAAGTTCTTTTAACATATTGTAAGCATCCTGCTCATCCTTAGGCTTTGTGAGTATATGTCCTTTATGGCTCACTATTGTGTCAGCTCCTATTATGACATAATCACCTTCCTTAATATCCTGCTGCCATTCTTCATCAGATACAATGTCATATATATTACTTTCCTGTATCTTATTATGAACTGCCTCTGCCTTTATTCCAGAAAGGTATATTACATACTGTTCTGGGTCTGTTATATCTGTATGTTCATCTGCTTCACTTGTTATTACTATGAATTCCATTCCTATCTGTTCAAGAAGCTCTTTTCTTCTTGGTGAACCAGATGCAAGTATAGTCCTCTTCATCACTGTAATACCATCCTTCATCATAACATGCGAACATGCTTTCGCCTTATTGTAACACATAAATAAGCAGTATGCAAAAGCTAATTTTGCTATTACATACTGCTTAACTACACATATGTTACTGTTCAGATTTTATCTGGCGGTTAATTGCTCATACTTCTGTTCATAGCTGACTCAACGGCATCTATAGAAGCTCTGATAATATCGTGGTCGATACCTATACCAAAGTATTCCTTGCCATCTTCGCCCTTAATTCCTACATAAGCTATGGCACTTGAATCTGAACCCTGCTTTAATGAATGTTCCTCATAGCACATTACATCGCAAGGCTTTCCAAAATGCTTTGAAAGTGCGTTGCTTACCGCATCAAGACGACCGTTACCACCAGCATTTATAACAATCTTTTCTCCATTCTGCTCAATAGTAACTTCTGTCTGGATACCATCAATCTGCTTAAAGTGTACTTCTGATATCTTGAATACAGGAGTGAAGTTCTTATATCTCTTCTCAAATATCTCAAGTACTTCATCTGGTGCAAGTTCCTTATGATGTACATCTGATACATCCTTAACTGCATAGCCTAAGTCTTCTCTCATAGCCTTTGGTATAATCATTCCGTAGTTATGCTCAAGAACGTATGCAACGCCGCCCTTACCTGACTGGCTGTTTATTCTGATAACATCTGAATCGTATGTACGTCCGACATCTTCAGGATTAATAGGAAGATATGGAACTGTCCACTTTGATGGGTCCTGTTCAATTCTGTAGTGCATACCCTTTGAAATAGCATCCTGATGTGAGCCCGAAAATGCTGCGAATACAAGCTTACCACAGTAAGGATGTCTGTCATCTATCTTCATCTGTGTAAGACGTTCAAACATTTCTGAAAGCTTTGGCATATCTGAAAGGTCAAGTTCAGGGTCAACACCCTGTGCATACATATTCATGGCAAGGTTAACTATATCTACGTTACCTGTTCTCTCACCATTACCGAATAATGTACCCTCTATTCTGTCTGCGCCTGCAAGTAAGCCAAGTTCTGCATCGGCAACGCCTGTTCCCCTGTCGTTATGAGGATGAAGTGATACAACAACATTTTCACGGTTATGAAGATTTTTGCTCATATATTCAATCTGGCTTGCAAATACATGTGGAAGTGACATTTCTACTGTAGCAGGAAGATTGATGATACACTTCTTATCAGGTGTTGGCTGCCATATATCTATAACAGCGTTACATACTTCAAGTGCATATTCCGGTTCTGTACCTGTAAAGCTTTCTGGGCTGTACTCAAAAAGGAAGTTGCCGCCATCTGCCTCTGCAAGCTCCTTAAGTAACCTGGCACCCTCTATGGCTATCTGCTTAACTTCATCCTTAGACTTTCTGAACACCTGTTCTCTCTGTGCTAAAGATGTTGAATTATATACATGCACAATCGCTCTTGGTGCGCCCTTTACTGCCTCAAATGTCTTCTTTATAATATGTGGTCTTGCCTGTGTAAGTACCTGGATAGTTACATCATCAGGAATCATATTCTTCTCAATGAGTGTACGGCAGAGCTCGTATTCAGTTTCTGATGCTGCCGGGAAACCTATCTCGATTTCCTTGAAACCAACCTCGATAAGCTTGTTAAAGAACTCAAGCTTTTCATCAAGGCTCATAGGTTCAACTAAAGCCTGATTACCATCTCTTAAGTCAACTGAACACCATACTGGTGCCTTGTCAATATACTCCTTCTTCACCCAGTCATTGCACTCAACTGGTGGCATAAAATAACCTCTCTTATACTGTCTGTAATCAAACATTCCTCAATTCCTCCTGTTTTCCTAATTATACGTCATTAGAGCTATTCACTCACTATATATACGGATTGTCATATTAAACATTAATAATACTCAATCCTGTCCTGATATAAGTAAACACCTATAAGTTAATACATTGTATGACTGAATACCGCATATTAGTTATGTAAGACACTCTTTAAAAGAGCCATAAAACTAAAAAAACTTCCGCCTCCAAAGGACACCTGCCCCTAAGAGACGAAAGATATAATCTCACGCGATACCACTCTTATTCGTAGCTTTCACTACGCTCTCACTGAATACGTACACATCTGTAAACAATATGTGTATTATATTCTGTCCGCTTTAACGGTCGGCCTCCGTCTACGTCTACTCTATCGTAATATTTCGGGTAGCAGCTCCAAGGCGAGTTCAATAAGTTCCTTCCACTGTCTTGCACCATACGACAGCTCTCTGAAGCCGGTTCTTATCTAATATTCCTCTTCGTAGCATTTACTTATTATCAATTGTTTAGATAATAACTCATATACCAGATAATGTCAACCACTAAATCACAGCTTCTTTAAGAATTCTATATCTTCCTTTGACACTTCTTTATCTGAATAGCGCGCCTTTTCATAACTTTCAGTTATTATCTTACTCTTTGTCTCATCGTCTGTTATAAGCTTCTTTGTTATCTCATCTGGCATCATTTCCTGATTAGCCTTAACACCTGACAACTTATTCTTTGTCATATACTTCTTTGACTTTGCATACTTTTTATAAAGCTTTCTGTACTGGATATTATTCTTATCCTTTGTTTCTTTTGGCTTTTCACGCTTTATTCCGTACTGCTCTTTTTCTGTGTCCTTATTAAGGTATTCTATTTCATCGCCATCGTTATCTAACGACTTTCTAAAACCTTTTGCATACTTTACTATAGCGTATATTATTGCTATAAACATTCCTATGAGCGCACATAATGCAAACACTTCAAAAAGCGCATTACCTACAGGGTTATATGCAGAGGCAGTAAGGTCGTCCTTTGTGCTTGTCTGTATTTCCTGCGTAAATGGCTCACTCTCCGCTTCATATTCTGTATCCGGTCCAAGTCCTAACAGCTTTAGAAGAACCCATAATATTCCCTTAAGTACTGCCATAAGCCCTGCCACTATTGTCTGGAATATATTACCGTACTTTCCACTGTAGAAAAGTAACATTCCAAGCACCATAAATACCGCAAACACTATCATCATAGCCATATTTATACGGAGTATTCTTCTTGCCGGGAACTCTGACTTCCCCTCATTGACCGCAAATATCTTATATAACTCGCTCACCTGTCCGTAGAAGAACTGGCATATAACAAATGCTATAAACAGAAACAACTGTATTCCCATAAGTGTTGTATTGTTATTATGGCTTCCAAGTATATAAAAACCTATCATAAATACACAATACGCTACGTGAAGCTTCTCTGTTGCATTGACCGCAAGCTGAATATCGTCCTTGCTTCTGCCAGACACATCATAGCTTATCTCGCTTGCTCTTTCATACTGTTTCTTCTGTACATACAGTCCCTTAAGTCTTATGGAATGTGCAGCTATCGCTACAGCCACAAACACATAACCTGCGAATTCTGCATCCGTTTTAGAAAGAGCCGCTGCTATAAATACAAATACAATATTAATACATATAAACAGAGGATAACTTCTGATATGCTTTCTTGAATAATATGTAACTAATACAGGTATTAAAACTATTAAACAGCGGTACGCACCTGCTGCAGCATTACCGGCAAAACCAATATACACACCTGCTGCCATAGACATATATACAATACAGAGTATGAGTATCTCCAACACCACCCTGCTGTTTTTAAGATGTTTTATCTGCATCCTCTTTTCCTTTCATAAAGTCCTGTGAACAACCAGCCTGTCATACATTTTCATAATACATACTGCCTATACCACTGTTCACCCGTGGGACTATCCATATCTTATTATTCTGGTTATTCATTATAGAACCTGCCGCTTTCCTTATTCTGTCGTTTTTATTGGCAGATATAATGACATATATCATATCAGACCTTGAACTACCTGCATATGCCATCATCGTACACTCTTCATTAAGTGATGTCATAAGCTGTGCAAATTCTTCCATATCCTGCGATATATCTATTCTTGCAAGCTTGGTATTAATCTGGTTAAAATGTGATAATCCTGAACCAGCTTCTATCCTTGTATTCTGCTTTGTATCAATATCACGTCCGTTAGATATAAGTGACACATTGACTCCTCTTGCTATAAGAAGCTGTGACAGTCCTGCTGCTATGCTTATGGCATATTCGACAACGTCCTCCTGCATATAGGCTGCCTCACTCTCAAGATTAAGAAGCAGGCATACATTTCTGCTGACAGTTTCATTATAATGATTAACCATAAGATTGCCCGTCCTTGCGTATGCCTTCCAGTTGATATCCCTGACACTGTCGTAAGACTGGTAATCTCTTATCCCTGCAAACACAAACTTATCCTCACTTAAGTACTTTCTTCTTTCAAGCTCGCCCATAATCATATTGTTTACATCTGTAAGGCTCTTAACATCCGCCGGCTTTGGAAAAACTGTTATATCACTGTACAGCCTGCTTCTGTGTATCATTATCTCATTCATAAATGCACCGGGAAATACCATTTCAACCGCACTCAGCCTGAATACGCCACGCCTGCTGCACTCAACTGCTATTCTTCTTGTGACCTTCTGGTTAGATAACAGTGAAAATACATCATTGCGGTAGGTCTTATCTGACACCATTGAATTCGTATCATTCTGCCCGAATATAAAGCTCCGGTCTATGTCAAACTTTACATTCATACAGAACACTGGAAGCTTCTTTGCATTTACAACTGTTTCTATTATGTCTATCTTATCACCTTTAGTCGCCGTCTTATTAGAAAAGCTTACATCTGAACTTAAGTTTTTGTCCCAGTTTTCCTTGTATACAACCGATAAAATCTTATAGACAACAACTACTCCTATAAGCATCAAAACAATATTCATCTACTTAGTCCACTCCTCAGTTGGTACTGCAACCTGTGCAAATGCTGAATTAACTGCCTGCGCTCTGCCATCCTTTGATACAATTCCTGTTCCAAATACAAGCCTGTGTGCCCATACGCATACTGAAAGCTCCTTAATATCTGATGGAACAACATAGTCACGTCCCTTTACATATGCATATGCCTTTGCAGCATTAACCATAGCTATAGAACCTCTTGGACTTATACCTATCGCAACGTCAGAAAGCTTTCTTGTCGCACCTGCAAGCTCTGCTATATATTCAATAAGTGCCGGATGTATGTACACCTCTTTTGCCTGCTTCTTCATATCTATGATATCCTGCTTCTTACATACACTTCCAAGCTCTGTTATAGGATTGTCGCTTAAGAAACGGTTAAGTATCTCAACCTCTGCATTCTTATCAGGATATCCCATCTCAAGCTTCATAAGAAATCTGTCAAGCTGTGCCTCCGGCAGTGGATAGGTTCCTGCTGTTTCTACTGGATTTTCTGTTGCAATAACGATAAATGGTTCCTCAAGCTTAAGCGTATCACCGTCTATAGTAACCTGGTGTTCCTCCATACACTCTAACAGTGCAGACTGTGTTCTTGGAGTTGCCCTGTTTATCTCATCTGCCAGTATAATATTGGCAAATACAGGTCCTTTATTTAATGTAAAGTCCCCGCTCTTCTGGTTATATATATGAAGACCTGTTATATCTGAAGGCAGCAGGTCAGGTGTAAACTGTATTCTCTTAAATTCACAATCTATGCTCTTTGCAACTGACTTTGCAAGCATAGTCTTACCTGTTCCCGGAACATCCTCTAAAAGCACGTGTCCGCCTGCTAATATGCTTGTAAGCACCTTTTGAGTAACATCCTCTTTTCCAACTATAACTTTCCCTATATTATCTAATATGCTATTAATATTCATAATTCCTCTTTCCCTGATATTTACTTGATATGATGCGAGTGTCCATAAATCAAAAAGTCATTGGTATCTGTACGATAAGACTTTTGATCCTGACATTCTTGTTAAGTATAACAAAAAAGCTACAGTTGTATCAACAACAACTGTAACTTTTCATAAATCTTTTACATATATCAGCTATTAACATACCGTGGAGATATTATAATACATTCAATATTGTATTACTTATCTATATTAATCCTGAGGCTCTTCTCCCGGAAGCTCCTGATTGACATCTATTCCTCTTGGTGCAACCGGTGTAGAGAATACTATCTGTGTGCTTGTTCTTCCGAACTTCTGAAGCTGTCCTATAAATGTATCAAGCTCCATAGTGCTTGGGAACACAACCTTTAAAAGCATAGAATAATTGCCTGTTACGCAGTTACACTCAACTACATTAGGGCATGACTTTATAAATGGGTAAAACTCCGGCTTCTGTACTGGTGCAACTTCAAGGTTGATAAATGCAGTTATATGATATCCTAACTTTAACTGGTTAATCTTAACTTCATATCCTTTGATAATCTCTTCCTTTTCAAGCCTTTCTATTCTTGCCGATACCGCTGGAGATGATAAAAATACATTTTCAGCCAGCGCTTTAAGTGGCATTCTTGCGTTATTCTGTAATAATGTAATCAGCTTCTTATCAATCTTATCCATAATTATTCTCCATTCTTTTCTTTGTACTTTAATCACCATACTTACCTATGATTATTAATCTTTACTATTCAAAACAAAAAAGGAAACAACTCCAGCTAAACCAGTTAGAATTGTCCCCTTTGACTTTGAATATTAATTTATTTGTAATATACACCTTGTTTTATTAATTTGCAACACTGTTTTTTGTATTTTTTTAAGTACTTATATTATTTTATTAAGTTTTTTCACTATTTTGTTAAATATAAATTGCATATACGCTATAATATATGTTAAAGTTTTATACGACTGTAATACAGCCCATATTTTATATTAACAGATTGGAGATAATTATGTCAGATAATACAGATTACAATAACAATTCAGAATACTCAACAGTAACTCTTTCACTTGATGATGGTTCAGAGGTTGAGTGTGCTGTTATAAGAACTTTCCCTGCTGGTGATAAGAACTATATAGCACTTCTTCCTATCGCTGATATTGATGAGGATGAGAGCGAGGTATATCTTTACAGATATTCTATCAGTGCAGACAATGAGCCAGTTCTTGAAAATATTGACTCAGATGAAGAATACGAGATTGTTTCTGATGCCTTCGATGAAGAGCTTGACGCTATGGAATATGAAGAACTCTATGAGCAGGAAGACTCTGAAAATTAATCTTACCTATGAATTCGTGGAGTAGTCAAAGCTTTCTATATAAGCTTTATCTATCTCACTTATAAAACGTGAAGCGGCTGTATCGTGTCCATATCTCTTTATGGGATATACAAGATACAGCTTTTCTTTTGCCCTTGTCATGGCAACATACATAAGTCTTCTCTCCTCCTCTATCTCATTATCAAGCACCGCCTTATTGTACGGTATTATGCCTTCGCACACATCCATTATAAATACAGCTTTGAATTCTAGTCCTTTGCAGCTGTGCATTGTGTATATATTTACTGCTCCGGCACTGTCTTTTTCATCACTGTTTTTCTGATTACCCTGTCTTTTGTCACTCTTATTTTCCTGCTCCGTTTTTTCTGCCTGTTCATCTATATATTTAAGCCACTGTTTTATATCCATATATTTTCTGGACAATGTCTTTATCTCTGTCAGCTTGGCATAGACCTCTTCTTTATTCAGACGTTTTCTTATTATCTCTTCATTTATATAATCCTCGTAACCTATGCCTTTAAGAATGTAGTTAACCGCTGCATAAGGTGACATATGTGAAAGCATTTTTATGTCAAACTGCATATCATTAATAATCTTTATCAGGCCCTCATCGCCGTCATAGCATTTTCTTAAGTGTTCAAAGTTAAAAGGCTGTGTAATCAGTGCCCTCTTTATATATCTTGACGGCTTGTTAATTATTCTGACTGCATTTTCCTTATCATACATCCCCTGTGATAATCTCATATATGCGGCTATATCCTGCATAAGCCAGCTATCATATATATTATGTACTGCTGTTAATGTCCTGCACGCCACACCATCGCTGTTAAGCCTTGTATAATATATGTTGCTTATTATATTTGTGCGTGATATGACTGCTATTTCCTCCGGCTTAATTCCGTCTGCAATAAGCTCCCTTACTTCCTTTGACAGATACAACGCCTCCTCTTCTATATCTGCCATTTTGCACACTTTAATTCTGCCTGAACACATTCCACACGACCTTATATCCTTTGCGAAGCGCACCTTATTATACTCAATCAGCGAACGCGCGCCTGCCACTATCTCTAATGAGCACCTGTAGTTGGTATTAAGATACATCTGTACAATATCTCTGTACTCTGTGGAAAGTCCAAGCATAATATCAGGCTTTGACCCCCTGAAAGCATATATGCTCTGGTCATCATCACCTACCACAAAAAGGTTAGCCTGCTTTCCTGCTATAAGCTTTATGGTATCATATTGTGCCTTATTAATATCCTGAAATTCATCCACAAGTATATACTTATACTTATCCTGCCACGCCTTTCTATAGTCTGCTCTTTTAGATAACAGCTCATAACACATAATAATCATATCGTCATAATCTATCATTCTTCTGCTTATAAGCATATTTTCATATTTCTTATATATAAGACGGAATGTAGCTGCTGGACAGCTTACTGCCTCATATGTATCTATACACAGCCTGTTGCTTTTTACACGGCTTATCTCCGATATAATGCCTGTTACCATCTCATTTTCATCGGGATATTCCAGCTCAAAGCCCATAGCTGCATTTCTTATATAATTGTACTGTATATCCGCTTTTATTATTGAACCTGCTGAATAATTGTAAGCATGGCGCAGCATAGAAAAAAATACTGCGTGGAATGTACCAAATGTTACTGATACATAAGACTCACCCGTAAGTGACAGAAAACGCTGCCGCATAGACTTTGCAGCCGCCTTTGTAAATGTAATGACCAATATCGAAGACGGGGAAACACTGTGTTCCTTTATAAGACTTATTATTCTGTTTACAATAACTGTAGTCTTTCCAGAACCCGGACCCGCAAGTACAAGTGCAGGTCCGTCCTTAAAATGTATCGCCGACTTCTGTTCTTTGCTAAAAACCATAAGCCGCCTTTCAATAACTCATAATCTCATCGTCAGATCCATCTGTATTCTCTATTGCAAGAATATCTATAAAATAGCTGACATTGCTGTTTACAACAACCTCTACCCTGTCACCAGCCTTATGGCCAAGTATAGCCTTTCCCAGAGGCGACTCTATACTTATAAGTCCTTCCAGGGAATCACCCCTTACAGTTGTTACAAGCTTTATTTTCTCAGTGGTTCCATCATCTTCATACTTTACTGTTATAGTGTTATTAACACCAGCCTCATCATCTGCCGACTCTTCTGATATAATCGTGGCTGTCTTTATCATCCTCTGAAGATATCTTATACGGCTTTCGTTCTGATTCTTGAACTTCTTTGCTGCATAATACTCGAAATTCTCACTCAGATCTCCCTGTGCTCTTGCCTCCTTGACATCTTCGAGTGCTTTTTTTCTTACTTCATGCACACGATATTCTATCTCATCTTCCATCTTCTTTATGTCACCTGGTGTTAATTCGTTATTCATGACAACTCTCACTCCTATTAATAAACCACTCTGTATTACCAGAATATTTCTCTATATGAATATTCACCCCTGTAATTAGATGCATTATAATCAGGATACTTATATGGCTTATACACATCTTCTCTTTGCTCATCATCCTGAGTGTATATATACATATAATTATAATCCCATGTAACTATTTCATCTCTTGCATCTCCAAGAATATTAACTGCTTCCGCACATAATGTTGGGTGTCCATCATCCGGGAACTTCACGACAGTAACGCCATCACCATCTATCATGCCACCGCGTTCTACATCTGCATTAAGCAGTATGAAGTCCTGTCCGTCTCCTGTCCAGTTAACTGGTGTAAGAAGGTTGCCATTAAGCTCATTCTCCATCTCCCACAGTTCATTACCTTCACTGTCATAAAAGTATATAATGCCCTGATGACCCCAGAAGTTAACAACAGCCATCTCATAGCCTGGCTTATCCGGACAGTAATTAGCAAGACTTACTCTCTGTGCATGTCCTATGCCATCCTTTTTTAATATGTTTCCATCAAAATCGCAGAGAATAAATCCCTGTGTTCCTGCAACGCATGCAAAAAACTTCTTACCCTTATTAGGTCCTGACTCGAATCTGCCAGGTACTATCTCATCTATATGATCATCCTTAAAAGGCATTGTCCATAATCTTTTACCATGACAGTCAAGCATATTATAGCCAACAAGAAGTTCATCATGACCATCTCCATTGATATCTATGGCAAAAGGAAAATGTCCTGTATTCTTATCACTCTGGAAATGCCACATAACCTCAAGATTATCATTAAGTGCATATACTCTGCAGTATCTGTCCTTAATAAGAATATCTCTTGGCTTATCAAGTCCACGGAAATTGCATATTCTCATTCCATCTGGATTGATTCTGTCAAATGCATATTCTCCGTCTGGTACTCCTATAATAGTGCCATCCTCAGCTGCTGTAGAATAAGGAGTCTTTGCTCTTTTCTTAACTTCTCCTGTACGTCCATCAAGAATAAACACCTCAAAATTCTTTGCTGTTATAACCTCGTCATAGCCATCGCCATCTATATCGTATATCTGCATAGGCATATCCGCTGAAATATTACCAATCTCAGTGTTATCTGTAGGTTCACCATGCTGCCACAATATATTGCCATCAAGATCCATAGCTGTAAGACAGCTTATCGTACCATAAGCATCTCTGTTAACTCTCTTCTGACATTGTGCCATAACCATCTGGTATTCTTTTGTTCCAAGCAGGTGTCCGAATCTTAACTGTCTTCCAGTACCACAGCCCTTAAGATCTATTTTCTTGGCAAGCTTCATCTTAGGGTACTTTTTCTGTGCTGCCTCACACTTTAATTCATATTCTGTTCTGTCTTTTTCTATTCTTTGGGCTGTTGCTTCATCCACTGTTACCTTTACATAACCGAATGCAGCCGGTATCGTTGCTGTAACAGCGACTTTTCCACCATGAAGTGCATAATCTGTCTGCACATCTATATATGTACTGCCATCTACGCTGCATATAACATGGTTTCCTTTAACAGATACCTTAATATTATATGTGTCATCGCAATTATAGTCAAAGTCAACACTTTTGATTTCTTCTACATTTTCTTTATGTCTGTATACAAGCTTCAGCTTCTTATCTTCAAATATACATGCAAGAAGGTTCAGTGAATTCTGTGCACAAAAACCAATACCTGCGCTTCCCCATTTGGTATTGAACATTCTAAGTCCTGCTTCTATATCGTAATCTCTCCAGAATCTGTCACCAGTTTCAAGTGTAGGGAATGTCCTGTGTGGTTCTGTATTGTGAAGCCTCATCTGTTCCATATAATGTCTGCCATTATACTCCATAATGCACCATGAAGCACCCTGTCCGTTATATCTGTAGTTACATACAGGGTCATACCATCGTCCATAAAATCCAGGAAAATGGATAAAATGATATTCTCCAATAGCCGAATGGTTTTTGTCATATGGGAACTCTCCTATAGGGAAATCCATGAAGTCCTCATCTATCAAGCTAATTTTTTTCATAAAGCAATCCTCCATTATATTTATTAATACTCAGATGTATATTGTTTGAATATGTTGACATTATACATCTACCGTCTGACTACAACAACCCGTAAATATTGTCCTTTTTCTTATATATTACTGATTATTATTCTTTTTTGCAGTTCTATGAAGCGCTATTGGCTTTCTTGATACATTCTCTGTTTCTCTTTCATCGAGAGTATGCATCTTTCCGTTATGGTCTCTCTTATACTTAGGCTTCTCACCTACATAAACTGCTGTCTGGTTTTCTTTATTAAGCTTTGCCATACAGTCAGGACAAAATCTTCCATATCTGATATCAGTGCCACACATCTGGCATTTTATGTATGAATCTGAACCATCTGGAATCTCTATTCTTCCCTGATATAAAAACTTCTGGATGGTTTTTACACTGACACCTGTTGCATCTGCAATAGTCACTGCATTCTGAGGTCCATGTGTTTCAAGATATTCTCTTATTTTTCCAAAATCTGTATATTCTTTATCTCCACACTTTGGACATTCATACATCTCTCCATAAGCATATACCATGGTAGTTCCACATTTAGGACAGATTTTTGTCATAGAATACTGATTATCTATTTCTGCTCTTACAAACTCCCGTTTTTGTTTTTTTTCTAAGCTATTGCTTCCTGTTTCCCTCATATTAGTTTCTCCAATTCCGCTTTCCCTTTTTATATACTGAATTCATTTTATTTACTGAATACTTTCTTAATTTACTGAATTCATTTTTACTTAATACTTTTTATTTTCCAGCTTTTATTTTCCTGTTTTCTTTTTATTTCCCTGTTTATTATTGTTATTAATATACTTAGGCGATTCTCTTAATACATTTCTTATAGCTGCCCTGTTGGCATTAATCTGGGTATTCTTTGCTGTTGAAAGATAGTATCTTTGTTTTGCATTGATATAATGTACAATATCTGTGTTACATGATGTTAATGTACATCCATATATTATCTTTTTTTCACCTGCCTTTACCTTTCTTACAACGATTCCCATAAGACTTATGGTATCATCCATATCTTTAAATACAAGCCTTACAGGCGATTTATTAACCTCTATATCTTCGTTTCCCACGAATGAAAATCCATTCTCACTTATATCTTTTATAATAACATTAACAGCTTTTTTATTAATACCTATCTGTGCTACTGCTCCTAATCCAAGAAACAGTCGGTATGCCTGTCTTCTGTTCATCTCATAGCCTTCCATGGATGAGGTTATCTTATACATCGACTTTCCATTCTCAGTGACAGTCGATATGCCTACACCTCTCCACAGCACAGGATTCCTATCTTCTCTTATATATACAAGACTGACTGACAGAGTAACCGAAGCCTCAAAAGAGACTCTTTTTCCATCTATAATTATAGGTCTGGCATACAGATAGTTCATGCCTGTATCTATACATTGCGACTTAAACTCCAGCTTTCTTGCTGCTACACTGACCTCTATCGTAAGCTCAGCATCTTTTGGAACTTCTTTTATAAGCATTATATTCTCCGTCTTAATAATTATCTTCCCTGATAATTACAAAATGTTTCTTTAATAATAACACTAAATCATTCAAAATAAAAGACCCTAAAATGTTTAGTTTACATTATCCAACTCACTTACTGATTTTGATCAGCTGGTGTATATAAGGCATATATAAGCTTTGGACAATAGACAACATAAAGAGAAAGGCAGGCTGAACCCAAAAGCGGGCCAGCCTGCCTCTAATACAATACATTAAAGCATTATTCTTCATCTTCTACTGGTTCATCCCAGTTGTGATAAACATTCTGAACATCATCCTCTTCGTCAAGAAGTGCAAGTATTCTTCTCATTTTCTTAATATCATCTTCTGATGTAAGTTCAACCATAGTCTGAGGTATCATAGTAACCTCTGCTGATGCGAATGTTACACCTTCGTTTGAAAGTGCATCACTTACAGTTCCAAAATCATCTGGAGCTGTTGTTATCTCATAGCAGTCATCTTCTTCATTAAAATCATCTGCGCCGGCATCAAGAGCAAGCATCATAAGGTCGTCTGCATCTTTGTCACATTCTTCCTTATCTACGATTATCTGTCCCTTGTTATCAAACATAAATGATACACAGCCAGGTGTACCTACATTACCGCCACCCTTTGTAAATGCATTTCTTATGTTAGATGCAGCACGGTTTCTATTATCTGTTAAAGCCTCAACTATGATAGCTGTTCCGTTAGGACCATATCCTTCATATGTAACTGATTCAAAATCAGACATATCTGTGCTTGCAGCCTTCTTAATAGCTCTGTCAATTGTATCATTAGGCATATTAGCTGCCTTACACTTAGTAACAACCTGTCTTAGCTTACTATTATTATTAACATCAGGTCCACCTTCTTTAACGGCAACCATAATCTCCTTACCAAGTCTTGTAAATATTTTACCCTTAGCAGCATCATTAGCAGCTTTCTTATGGGCTATGTTAGCAAATTTTGAATGTCCTGACATTTTATTTCTCCTTTTTTAACTCAATTATCTAAAATACGCCGACAGATATTTTATCACTCTTTAGCTGACTTTTCAAGCAGTAATACAAATTCTTCTATAGGCATAGGCTTGTAATAATAGTATCCCTGTGCATACATACAGCCATGCGCTACAAGGAAATCAGCCTGTTCTTTAGTCTCAACGCCTTCTGCTATCATATCTATTCCCAGGTCGCTTATCATCCTTATAACGTTGCTTAAAAGTACTTTTCCCTTATCAGTGGCTATATCATCAACAAAGGTCTTGTCTATCTTAACCTCATCGACATGTTCATCCTTAAGCATGCCAAGTGATGAATAACCAGAACCGAAATCATCCATGGAAAATTTATATCCATAGCTCTGAAGTGTCTTTACCTTTCTGTAAAGACTGTTTTCTTCATTGGTAAATGCGCTCTCTGTAATCTCAAGCGGTATAAGCTCCGGCTTTATATTATACTTATCCGTAAGCTTCTTTATCCTGCTTATAAAATGATCCTGATATACGTGCATTCTTGATACATTAATAGATATAGGCACCGGCTCTACGCCTTCCTGCTCAAGCTTCTTGATATAATAACAGACTCTGTCCCACATATAATTATCAACATCAAGGACGTAACCATTCTTTTCTATTACCGGAATAAACTCATCCGGATAAACCATACCTCCGTCAGAAAGCACCCATCTTACAAGTGCCTCCCCTCCTATTATGCGCCCTGTTCTCATATCAACCTTAGGCTGCACATAAGGCTTAATCTGGTTATTCTTAAGTGCCGGCAGCACATCATTTTCTATCTTCTTCTCAAAAAGCATCCTCTCACGCATATCAGTATCATAGAACTCATATACCCTGAATACCTTACCCTTAATCCTCTGTAACGCAAGATCTGCATAGTCGCACATAAGACTTATATCCATGCTTCCATCATTAATGCATATTCCAAATGCTGGTATAATCTTACATGCTATCTCATACTTATCTATTGAATTCTTAATGCTCTTAGTTATATCTATAAGCTGGTCGCGGCTGTCAAAGGCTGTACACAGTGTAAATATATCAGCCCTGAAATGCCCGGCAACCGCATAATCTCCTGTATACTCTGTAAACAATGCTGATATGTACTTTAAAAGCCTGTCTGCCTCATCTCTTCCACAGAATTCATTAACTGTCTTAAAGTGATATATATCCATTCTTATAATAGCAAACTGCTTATCCGGATTATTCTTAATCAATTCATTGGACTGATAAAAAAATGCTTTAATTCCATATAAGCCTGTAAGTGGTGACTTATTACTGTCAATATTATTGTCTGCCATCTTTCTTAGTGAATATAGATATAATTCGTCTTTCTCAATCTTAGAAGCTGTTATTTTTTTCTCTTCATTATCTCCAGCATGTTTCATAAATAGCCTCTCCAATTACTTATTGTATGTTATTCACGTTTTATTTTGTTAATTATATCACACTCTTATACAAAATGCAAAAAAACATCGTTATATTGGGTACAATTTTCACCCAATATAACGACATTTTTCGACAAATACTAATATTATAAAGCTCTGCTTTAGTTATTAAAGATTAGCCTTAATCTTTTCTATCATTTCTGTATATTCAGCATCTGTTAAGTACTTCTTATCTGGATTCATAAGGAATACTCCACCCCACTCATATTCGTCCTTATACTTAGGGCAAAGGTGGAAGTGAAGATGATGTCCTGTATCTCCATAAGCACCATAGTTAACCTTATCTGGATTGAATGCTTTCATAATAGCTCTTGCAACTCTTGCAACATCCTCAAAGTAAGCAGCTCTTTCTTCTGCTGTAAGTTCATTCATATCACCTACATGCTTCTTGTGGGCAACTATACATCTTCCAGGGTGGCTCTGCTCCTTGAAAAGATATACCTTAGATGTCTCTAACTCACATATCTTAATACCGAACTTTGCAACAAGTTCACCTTCCATACAGTATGCACAATTCTGATCTACCATAGCTGTATCCTCCTTATAATTAAAATCACTATAAATAACTAATAAGCAGTCCAGCCAGCAGGTCAAACCGCTTATCAGCTAATATCTTTTACATCTATTATTAAATGTCTGAATTAATTATTATTTACTCGGCATCCTTGATTGAGAAGCTTATTCTTCCCATCTTATCCTTGCCCATGCACTTACACTTAACAACATCACCAAGTGTAAGAACATCTTCTACCATATTGATTCTTTCCTTAGATATCTTAGATATATGAACCATACCTTCCTTACCAGGTGCAAACTCAACGAAAGCTCCGAATTCCTTGATACTTACAACCTTACCTTCATATATCTTACCTTCTTCAAATTCATCAACGATAGTTCTGATATACTTCATAGCCTTATCCATGCCAGCCTGCTCAACACCACATATTGATACAAAACCATCATCTGTGATATCAATCTTAACACCGCACTCTTCGATAATAGCATTGATAACCTTACCACGCTGTCCAACTACTTCACCAATCTTAGCTGGGTCGATAGATGTCTGGATAATCTTAGGTGCGAATTCACCTACTGTCTTTCTTGGCTCAGCGATAGCTGGCTTCATACATGTATCCATGATAAAGAGTCTTGCTTCTCTTGTTCTTCTTATAGCCTCTTCTACGATAGGACGTGTAAGACCATGAATCTTAATATCCATCTGGATAGCTGTGATACCTTCTGTTGTACCAGTTACCTTAAAGTCCATATCACCGAAGAAATCTTCAAGACCCTGAATATCTGTAAGTACTACATAATCATCATCTGTATCACCTGTTACAAGACCGCAGGAAATACCAGCAACCATACTCTTAATTGGAACACCTGCTGCCATAAGTGACATACAAGATGCACAAGTAGATGCCATAGATGTTGAACCGTTAGACTCAAATGTTTCTGATACAGCACGGATAGCATATGGGAATTCCTTTTCTGAAGGAAGTACTGGAATAAGTGCTCTTTCAGCTAAAGCTCCGTGTCCTATTTCTCTACGTCCCGGACCTCTTGAAGGCTTTGTTTCACCTACAGAGTATGAAGGGAAGTTATAGTGATGAATATATCTCTTAGTTGTAACATTGTCATCAAGACCATCAACCTTCTGTGCTTCTGATAAAGGTGCAAGTGTTACAACATCACATATCTGTGTCTGTCCTCTTGTAAACATAGCAGAACCATGAACTCTAGGAATAATATCAACTTCTGCTGCAAGCGGTCTTATCTGGTTAATAGCACGTCCGTCAGGTCTCTTATGATCCTTTAATATCATCTTACGGACCGTCTTCTTCTGATACTGGTAAATAGCTTCACCAAGAACTGCTAAGTATTCTTCATTATCAGCAAATGCTTCCTTCATCTTTTCAGTTACTTCATCAATGTTCTTGTCTCTTGTCTGCTTATCATCAGAGAATACAGCAACTTCCATCTCTTCTGGAGATACAACCTGCTTCATTGCCTCAAACATTTCTGCTGGAATAGCACAGCTCTCATATGCGTGCTTCTCCTTACCAACCTCTGCTACAATCTTCTCAATAAATGCGATAATTGTCTGGTTGATATCATGTGCCATGTAGATAGCTTCAATCATCTTATCTTCTGGAATGATATTAGCACCTGCTTCAATCATAATAACCTTCTGCTTAGTAGAAGCTACTGTAAGCTGAAGATCACCCTCCTGCCACTGTGCCTGTGATGGATTAATAATGAACTCTCCATCAATCATTCCAACCTGTGTCATAGCACAAGGACCGTCAAATGGGATATCTGATATACATGTTGCAATAGAAGCGCCAATCATAGCTACAAGCTCAGGACGGCACTCTGGATCTACTGCCATAACCATATTATTAAGTGTAACATCGTTACGGTAATCCTTAGGGAATAAAGGTCTCATAGGTCTGTCAATTACTCTTGATGTAAGAATAGCATTCTCAGAAGCCTTTCCCTCTCTCTTATTGAAACCGCCAGGTATCTTACCTACTGCGTACATCTTTTCTTCAAATTCAACACTAAGTGGGAAGAAATCGATTCCTTCTCTTGGTTCCTTAGATGCAGTAGCTGTTGAAAGTACTACTGTATCACCATAGTGCATAAGGGCTGCTCCGTTAGCCTGTGCACATACTCTGCCAACATCAACTCTTAATGTTCTGCCAGCTAATTCCATTGTGTACTGTTTAAACATGCTTTCCTCGTTTCTGCCTTTTGGCTGTTTAGTTTAGTTATTGAACAGAAGGTCCGAAACAACTCAAAAAAACACCATAACAATAAATACTTTAATATTTCACAAAATGATATTCTTTTGAGTGGTCTCGGTTATTCCTTCTGTTATTCTCTTTGTTGCTTTGTCTATTTTCTGGAAACCTTTGCATATATCACTGCCTGAGTATTCACCAGCTATATAAACACAAAGCAGGGCGAAGTTGTACATATGATATAGGTACAACTCCGCCCTTATAATTACTTTCTGATTCCTAAACGCTCGATTAAGTTTCTGTAGCTTTCGATATCGTTCTTCTTTAAGTAAGAAAGTAAGGCTCTTCTCTTACCAACCATCTTTAAAAGACCTCTTCTTGAGTGATGATCCTTCTGGTTAACCTTTAAGTGTTCTGTTAATTCAGCAATTCTTTCTGTTAAGATTGCAATCTGAACTTCTGGAGAACCTGTGTCTCCTGCTTTTCTTCCATAGTTAGCGATAATTTCTGCTTTCTTTTCCTTAGATATCATTCTAATAATCCTCCTGTTTTTTAATCACCTGTCACTAAGATGCGGGTCGGAGTGTCCCTAATCTGAGTGGCGGCTCATACGTTGATAATATATCATAGAGTGACTATATAATCAAGTACTTTTTTGTTTTTATTTGGCTCTTATAACATAAACATTTCTCTTGCAAAGCTTGCATCGCTTTCCATCTGTTTTTTTAGTGCCTCTATACTTTCAAACTTCATTTCCTGTCTTAAAAAGTGAAGAAGCTTGACCTCAACCTTGTTTCCATACACATCCTTGTCAAAGTAAAACACATTAGTTTCAACACTTATCTCATATCCGTCACTGACTGTCGGCTTCGTGCCAAGATTAGTCACTCCGTAGTATTCGATATTATCGATAAGTATCTTAGATGCATACACGCCATTAGGTGGAAGCAGCTTTATCTCTGTAGGATATACATTAATTGTAGGTATATCTATAGTTCTTCCAAGCTGATTGCCCTTAGCCACCACACCTGATATCGAATATGGTCTGTTTAACAGTACATTGACCGTTTCCATATGTCCAAGCCTTAGTTCCTCTCTTACATATGTACTGCTTATATCCTTATCCTGAAACTTTTCTTTTTCTACAACTATTGTTTCATATCCGTACTTAACTGCATTTGCAATAAGAAACTCAACATTACCACTTCTATTTTTTCCAAAACAGTAATCTGTGCCAACTACTATGACACGCGCATTGAGCTGCTTAACCAGTATATTCTCAACAAACTCTTCCGGCTCCATATTCATAAGCTCTGTTGTAAATGGATACTCAACCTCTACATCAAGTCCATACTTTTCACAAAGAGCCCTTCTCTCAGAATTGGTAGACAGAAAATGCTGATTTTTCTGTGGGCATATGCTTAACGGAATTCTGTCAAATGTGAACATAACTGACAAAAGTCCCATCTCTTCTGCTTTTTCCCTGACTATAGATATCAGCTTCTGGTGTCCTAGATGAACACCGTCAAACTTGCCAAGTGTTACTGCACTTGCGCCTTCAAGCTTGAAATCTTTAGTCCCATGTATGTATTCCACCCCGGTCTGCACCACCTTTCAGGTATCTGAATTATCATAAAACATTTTTTCAAGGACAAACTGTCCTCCTATATACTTATATATACCGACAAAGCTTCCTTCGGCATCATATATTCTGAACTTTTCCATATCAAGAAACTCACCGCCATCACTTACAATAGCCTCAAGAGGAAGCTTGTTTCCATTATAAAGCAGTCTGTTATAGACAGCATCAACTGTCAGCTTTCTATAATCTGAAAACATCTCGTCTATGCTTACAATATAATCTTCTATCTCACCTTTTAACGCAAGCGCTGCTATCTGGTTAAGTGTCAGTGTATCATCAATTACAAAATCCCCGACCCTTGTTCTTTTAAGCGACATCATACAGGCTCCACAGCCTAACTTCTTTCCAATGTCATCACACAGCGTTCTTATATATGTCCCCTTTGAACAGTCAACCGTAATTGTGACTGTTTTTACATCATCTTCAAGATTAATATCATTTACCCTCAGAGAGTTGATGACAACTCTTCTTGGCTTTCTCTCAACCTCAACACCTGCTCTTGCAAGCTCATAAAGCTTCTTTCCATTCACCTTAAGAGCTGAATACATAGGCGGTATCTGGTCATACTCACCTTCAAACTGGCTGCATATCTCAAGCACAGTTCTCTCATCGACTTCAACAGCCGACTGGGTCAATACAGTTCCGCTTGTATCCTGGGTGTCCGTGGTAGTTCCAAGCAGCATAACCGCTTCGTATGTCTTAGTCCAGTCCGTTATCATAGACACAAGACCTGTACCCTTGCCAAGACATACCGGAAGAACTCCCACCGCATCCGGGTCAAGCGTTCCGGTATGCCCGATTTTTTTCATATGAAGAATTCCCCTCAGCTTTGCAACTACATCATGCGAAGTGAATCCTTTTTCTTTATATACATTAATAATACCGTTCATACCGTTCAGCTCTCCTTTATTCTAAAAAACATATCTGTCTTAATCCTGTATCTTAGAATACTGTCCTTCTATCATTGCACCGATTCTGTTAATTATATCATGCACTGTTCCTTTAGCTGAAAAACCAGCAGCTCTTACATGACCGCCACCGCCAAAGCTTACAGCTATCTGGCTTACATCTATATCCTTCTTAGACCTTAAGCTGACCTTATATTCATTATCACCTGTTTCATACAGGAATATAGCCACCTCAACGCCCTCTGTAAGCCTTAACTGCTCTATTATGCCGCCAAGCTCCCTGCCTGTGACGCCATAGAAGTCCATTTCATCTCTTGTTACACTTGAGAATATGCATCTGCCGTCATAGAAAAGCACACTCTCAAGAAGTGCCCTTCCAAGTATCTGGTTCTGTACATATGTCTTCTTGTAAAAGCTGTTATCAATTATATCAGAATAATCAATTCCCATCTGCATCATCTTTCCAGCTATCTCCATAGTGTGGAGTGATGTGCAGCTATACTTGAACACTCCTGTATCGTGTATAATTCCAGTATATATACACTCAGCGACCGCCTTGTCTATCTTCTCTTCATCAAGTGTATCATAAAGCACTTCACATGCCGAACTTGCGTCAGGTCTTACTTCATTGATATCTGCAAAGCTGTCATTGCTTATATGATGGTCTATACATATAGTCTTCCTGGCACTGTCAAAACCTGCCGCAAAAGGCTCTATTCTGTCTATAGAACTACAGTCAAGCACAACAAATGCATCAAACTCTCTGCCATTTTCTAATGCATTCTTGATATCTGAATATCCACTAAGATATGAGAATTCTATTCCCGGCTGTTCAAGATATACTGATACATCCATATCCGGCGCATTTTTCTTTAAATAATTATATAATGCAAGTGTAGAACCTGTACAATCACCATCTGGTCTTATATGTCCTGTTATTCCGACAATATGTGCACCCTTTAATTCCTCAATCACATTCATATTCTTATTCTCCATTCTTATAACAGTCACATTTTAAATGTTTTCGTCTGAATTCTTATGACTCTCATCATCCTTTTTTGTAACTTCATCTATAAGCTTAGACATATTTATTCCGTATTCTATTGACTGGTCAAGTATAAACTTAATCTCAGGAGTATTACGAAGATTAACTGTTCTTGCAAGCTCTCTTCTTATATATCCTTCTGCACTCTTAAGACCAGCAATAGTATCCTGCTGTGACTTTTCGTCACCCAGAACACTTATATATGCCTTACATGTCTTAAGGTCAGGTGCGACCTCAACGGATACAACCGAAGTCATAGGATTAATTCTTGGATCCTTGATTTCGCTGCGGATAATATTGCTAAGCTCTTTTAATACCTCGCCATTGATACGGGTATTCTTAACACTGTTTTTACGCATTATGTTCCCCTTTTTCTGACACTTTATTATAATTCATATTTTGTAACATTAAAGTACCCGGACACATATACTCCGGATACTTTAAATATGTTAACTTTGCTTTTATCTTGGTACTTCTACCATAATGTGGGCTTCTACAAGATCGCCCTCCTGAATCTGTCCGAAGTTCTCGAATACCATACCACACTCAGAACCCGCCTTAACTTCCTTGACATCATCCTTGAAATGCTTAAGTGTTGCGATAGGTCCTTCATAGATCTGCTCTTTATCTCTCGTAATTCTTACAATAGAATCCTTAGTCATTCTACCTTCTGTAACGATAGCACCTGCGATGTTACCAACACCAGAAGCCTTGAATATCTGTCTGATTTCAGCATGACCGATAATCTTTTCCTCATATATAGGCTCAAGCATACCCTTAAGAGCTGCTTCAACATCCTCGATAGCATTGTAAATAACGCTGTAAAGTCTTAAGTCAACCTTTTCTCTCTCAGCTACTATTCTTGCCTGATTATCCGGCTTTACGTTGAAACCGATGATAATAGCATTAGAAGCTGATGCTAAAACTACATCGGACTCGTTGATATTACCAACACCTCCATGGATAACCTTAACGATAACCTCTTCATTAGAAAGCTTTACAAGACTCTGCTTAACTGCCTCTACTGAACCCTGTACATCTGCCTTTATGATAAGGTCAAGTTCCTTCATATTACCAGCCTGAATCTGCTCGAATAATGCATCAAGCGATACCTTATGCTTTGTATCATCAAGAAGCTTCTTCTTACCTTCAGCGATAAATGTATCAGCAATATTTCTTGCTTCCTTTTCGTTGTCTGTAGCCATAATAATCTCACCGGCATTAGGTACATCATTAAGACCAAGTATCTCAACTGGCATAGAAGGTGTAGCTTCCTTAACTCTTCTTCCCTTATCATCTATCATGGCTCTTATCTTACCATAGCATGAACCAGCGGCAACTGCATCACCAACTTTTAATGTACCCTTCTGTACAAGTATTGTAGCTACAGGACCACGTCCCTTATCAAGCTCAGCCTCAATTACGATACCTCTTGCCTTACGGTTAGGATTAGCCTTTAATTCATTAACCTCAGCTGTAAGAAGAATCATTTCAAGAAGTTCATCTATACCTTCCTTAGTATGTGCTGATACTGGAACAAATGTAGTAGAACCACCCCAGTCTTCTGCGATAAGTTCATACTCTGTAAGCTCCTGCTTAACCTTCTCGATATTAGCATTAGGCTTATCAATCTTATTAACAGCAACGATAATCTCAACACCTGCTGCCTTGGCATGGTTAATAGCCTCAATAGTCTGTGGCATGACACCATCATCGGCTGCTACTACAAGAATAGCGATATCTGTAGCCTGTGCACCACGCATACGCATAGCTGTAAATGCTTCATGACCCGGTGTATCAAGGAATGTAATCTTCTGTCCGTCTACATCAACCATGTAAGCGCCAATCTTCTGTGTAATACCACCAGATTCCTTGTCTGTTACATGTGTTTCCCTGATTGCATCAAGAAGTGAAGTCTTACCATGGTCAACGTGACCCATAACGCAGACAACTGGTGGTCTTGCTACCATATCGTCCTCTGACTCTTCATCTTCCTTAAGGAGTTCTGCAATAACATCAACCTTAACCTCATGGTCACATATGCAGTTAAACTCAAGTGCTATCTCTTCTGCTGTATCATAATCCACTTCCTGATTAATTGTAACAATCTTACCCTGAAGGAATAACTTCTTAACGATAGCTGATGGCTGAACCTTCATCTTATCAGCAAGTTCCTTTATAGTGAGGCTGTCAGGTAAGATAAGCTGCTTAATTGTTTCTTCTTCCTTCTTTTCCTGCTTTGAAGCCGGCTTCTTCTCATGCTTGCTGTTAGCAAACTTAAGATTTTCCTTTGCCTCATTATCCTTCTTTCTATCGTTCTTTCTTGAGTCATTCTTTCTTGAGTCTGGTCTTCTTGAATCCGGCTTTGTCTCAAATATGAAATCATCCTTAGGTGCTGAAGAAGTTCTGTCATTTCTTCTTGCACCTGCAAAACCCTGACCGTCTCTGCCAGAACGATGGCTGTTGTTTCCATTACGGTCATTATTTCTATAGCCGCCGTTGTTTCCGTCTCTGTTATCTCTGTTTCCATAGCCGTTACGGTCATTATTTCTATAACCACCGTTTCCATCTCTGTTACGGTCATTATTTCTATAGCCGCCGTTGTTTCCGTCTC